>Ga0079224_100000271_pt1 | contig 46910 bp, 42 predicted proteins | sample Stecom2015_FD_80414 | JGI IMG/M metagenome (GOLD analysis project Ga0079224, IMG submission 80414) | Agricultural soil microbial communities from Utah to study Nitrogen management - Steer compost 2015 | ecosystem: Environmental > Terrestrial > Soil > Agricultural land | place: USA: Utah... | reverse complement strand
CCGGCGCCATCGCCGTCCCGCGGCCCGACGAGCTGTGGAACGCCCTGGTCGGCGGCGAGCTGATGGACGGTGGCGTGCTGTCGGCCGGTGCGGCGGCGCTCACCGTCGGGCTGCTCGTGGTGACCCTGCTCGGCGCGGTCCTCGGGGGCCTCGCGGGCATGCGTTACCACCGCAGGATCGACCGGGAGCTCGTGGCACCCCCCGTCGACTGATCCGGGGTTCTACCGCACGCCCCACAGGCCGCACCGGTGGGCCGCGGCGAACTGGCCCGCCGAGGTGGTCGTCGTCGCAGCGCCCGGACCGGAGATCGTGAGCAGCGCGCCCCCGCCGGTCCACCGCGGCCACGTGGTGGCACCGCCGCCGTTCGGGTCGCCGGTCGCGGCGAACCGCGCCCAGCGCTCCACCAGCTCGGCGGCGAGCGCCCGCTGGTCGGCCGAGAGCTGCGGCCCCGCGGGCAGGTCGAACAGGAACGGCATCTCCGCCCCGTGCGGGGAGCCGCCCGCGAGGCCGGGCGGCAGCGCGTACGGCGTGGGCGCGGCCGGGTCGGCGAACTCGTAGGCGTAGAGCGGGCCGCGGCCGGCGAGCGCGCGGTAGTTGACCAGGCCGGGGCAGGCGTACACGCGATCGGTGATCACGTCCGCCCAGGCCCGCTCCGGTGTGCGACCCGGCGTCCGGTAGGCCGCCTCGGCCTCGGCGGCGCGGGCACCGGCTGCGGCCGCGAGCAGCGCGCGGAACCCCGAGTCGGTGATCGGGGTGCCCGCGCGGTCGAAGAACGCGGCGGTGAACAGCGTGCCCTCGTCGCGCGTGGTGCCCGCGAGCACGGGCAGGCCCGGGCGGACGTCGCGGCCCAGCACCAGGTCGGACGGCCGCCGCGGCAGCATCGGGGTGCCGGTCGCCGGGCTCCAGTAGTAGCCGGCCCCGTCGACGAGCTGTTCGGTGGGCAGCGCGCGCAGGCACTCGAGCACGACGGTCGTGTCCCCGTCCGGCGGCGCCGGACACCCGAGCTCACCGGCCACGGTCACGCCGGCGGCCTCGACGAGGGGCAGCGGCTTCCACGTGTCGCCCGCGGGCCCCGCCCCCGGGCGGATGGTGTCGACGAGGCTGCCCGGGCCGCACTCGCCGCTCTGCATGATCACCCGGTGGAACAGCCCCACCGACTGGGGCGAGGTGAGGTGGGCGCACACGCTGTCCGCGCCCGCGGACTGGCCGGCGAGCGTGACGTCGTCCGGGTCGCCGCCGAACGCGGCGATGTTGCGCTGCACCCACCTGAGCGCGGCGCGCTGGTCGAGCAGCCCGAACGAGCCCGAACCCTCCAGGCCGGGCAGGCCGAAGAACCCGAAGATGCCGAGGCGGTAGTTCACGGTGACCACGACGAGGGGGCCCGCCTCGGCCAGGCGCCGCGGGTCGACGTCGGTGCCCGCGCCCGTGTTGAACCCGCCGCCGTGGATCCACACCAGCACCGGCAACCCCGCGTCGGCCGTGGTGCCCGCCGGGACCGTGACGTCGAGCGTGAGGCAGTCCTCGGTGCCGTCCGCGCCACCCCCTGCGGGGGCCTGCGGTGTGCCCGGGGCGGACGCCGGCTGGGCGCACCGCGGCCCGGGCTCCGTTGCCGGGCGGGTGCCGTGCCAGCCTGGCGGCCGCGCGGGAGGGGCGAACCGCCGATCGCCGACGGGGGCGGCCGCGTACGGGATCCCGCGGTAACGCAGCACCGACCCGTCGGCGCGGCCGAGCAGCTCGCCCTGCTCCACCGCGACGACCTCGCCGAGCGGGGTCGGCGGGGCGGGCGGTGGCGCCGTGCACGCCGCACCGGCCAGGGCGAGCGCCACCCCGACGGCGCTGTGCAGGAGGCCCCGGGCGGTCACCCGGCGGTCCGGTGCCGCCGGGTCGGTCGCACGGGGTCGGCCGGCACGCGTCAGCCCAGCTGGGCCCGCTCGATGGTGACCTGCTCGACCGGGCGGCCGTCGGTCGACCCGTTGCTCTGGTCCTGGCCGCGGCGCGCGATCTGGTCGATCACCTCGAGCCCCTCCGGGCTGATCGTGCCGAACGCGGTGTACTCGGGCGGCAGCTGGGCGTCGCCGTAGACGAGGAAGAACTGGCTCCCACCGCTGTTGGGCGCCGCGGTCTTCGCCATCGCGACGGTGCCGCGGCCGTAGGTCAGCTCGGGGAACACCTCGTCCGGGATCGTGTAGCCGGGGCCGCCGGTGCCGAGGCCCGACGGGTCGCCGCACTGCAGCACCTGCAGGCCCGCGCCCGTGGTGAGCCGGTGGCACGGGGTGGCGTCGTAGAACGACTGCCGGGCGAGGCTTTCGAAGTTGTGCACCGTGCACGGGGCGAGCGCCCGGTCGAGCGTGAGCGGGATGGCGCCCGCGTTGGTCTGCAGGGTGACGTTCACGGTGCCCTGGGCGCTGACCTCGCCGCCGGACGGCGGCTCGACGGGCTTCGCCGCCGGCTCGTCCGAGGCGGGGTACTCGCAGCTGACCGTGGCGGGCAACGGGGTGGGCCGCGCCGGGGCGGGGGCGATCTCGGTCGGGATCGACTCCGGGACGCCCGCGGCGGCCGCGGACGTCGGGGCCGCGTCGGTCGACGGTGCGGCGGTGTCGTCGCCCCCGGGCAGGCCCACGGTGGAGAGCAGGACCACGGCCAGGACCACCACGACCACGACCGAGACGGACGTGATGATCGCGACACGCTGGCGGCGGCGCGCCCGTTCGGCCCGTCGCCGCTGCTGGTTCTCCAGCTTGCGCTTGGCCGCTTCACGCCGCATCTGGTTGGTCGCCACCGGATCTCCCTTGCTTGCGCCGAACGGCGGCAGGATAGCGATCGACCCTGAGACGATCCGGTGAGGTCACGTGCCTCTACGCTGGAGTTGTGCTCGTCGCAGGATTTCCCGCCGGATCGTTCCAGACCAACTGCTACGTGGTGGCGGCGGGTCAGGGCGAGGCGTGCATCGTGGTCGACCCCGGCCAGGACGCCGTCGAGCCCTTGGACGCGCTGCTCGCCGAGCACCGGCTCACCCCGGTCGCGGTCCTGCTGACGCACGGCCATTTCGACCACACGTTCAGCGTCGCGCCGGTCTGCGACGGCAACGACGTGCCCGCCTGGATCCACCCGGACGACCGGGAGATGCTCTCCGACCCGCTGAAGGGGCTCTCGCCGGATGCGGTCGCGTTCTTCGGCGGGCGGCTCGAGGTGCGCGAGCCGCGGGAGGTCCGCGAGCTCGCCGACGGCGCCGCCCTCGAGCTCGCCGGCCTCACGCTGCGCGTCGACCACACCCCGGGCCACACGCCCGGCTCCGTCGTGTTCAGCACCCCCACCGAGGAGGGCGTCGAGGTCGTGCTCGCCGGCGACACGCTCTTCGCCGGGTCGATCGGGCGCACCGACCTGCCCGGTGGCGACCACCAGCAGCTGCTCGCGAGCCTGCGGGACAAGCTGCTGACCAGGCCCGACGACACCGTCGTGCTGCCCGGCCACGGCCCCACCACCACCGTGGGGCGCGAGCGGGCGTCCAACCCGTTCCTGCAGGGGCTCGGCGCACCGGTGCGGGGGCGGGGCCTGTGACCACCGTGGAGGAGAAGAAGATCACCCCGTTCGCCGCGCCCAAGGGCGTCCCGGAGTACTACCCGCCGGAGTCGGCGGGGTTCGCCCACGTCCGCGCCACGCTCGAGGCCGCCGCCGACCGCGCCGGCTACGGGCTGCTGGAGCTGCCGGTGTTCGAGGACACCGCGCTGTACGCGCGCGGGGTCGGCGAGTCCACCGACGTGGTCACCAAGGAGATGTACACCTTCTCCGACCGCGGCGAGCGGTCGGTGACGCTGCGGCCGGAGGGCACGGCGGGCGTCGTCCGGGCAGTCATCGAGCACGGGCTCGACCGGCACGGGCTGCCGGTCAAGCTGCGCTACTCGGGCCCGTTCTTCCGCTACGAGCGCCCGCAGGCGGGCCGCTACCGCCAGCTGCAGCAGGTCGGCGTCGAGGCGATCGGCGTCGACGACCCGGCCCTCGACGCCGAGGTGATCGCCGTCGCCGACGAGGCGTTCCGGGCGCTGGGGCTGACCGGCTACCGGCTGGAGATCACCTCGCTCGGCGACGCCGAGTGCCGCCCCGCGTACGGGCAGATGCTGCGGGAGTTCCTCGCCGGCCTCCCGCTCGACGAGCCCACTCGGGCCCGCGCCCAGCTCAACCCGCTGCGGGTGCTCGACGACAAGCGGCCCGAGGTGCGCGCGATGCTCGCCGACGCCCCGCTCCTGGTCGACCACCTGTCGGCGGCGGCCGCCGACCACTACGCCGCGGTCAAGCAGCACCTCGACGACCTCGGCGTGTCCTACGTGGAGAACCCGCGCATGGTGCGCGGCCTGGACTACTACACGAAGACCACGTTCGAGTTCGTCCACGACGGGCTCGGGGCGCAGTCCGGGATCGGCGGCGGCGGCCGCTACGACGGGCTAATGGCCACGCTGGGCGGCAAGCCGCTCTCGGGCATCGGGTTCGGCCTCGGCGTCGACCGCACGCTGCTGGCCTGCAAGGTCGAGGGCGTCGCGCCCTGGTCGGAGGCCCGCTGCGAGGTGTTCGGCGTGCCGCTGGGCGACGCGGCCAAGCGACGGCTGGTCCAGATCGCGGCGCAGCTGCGGCGGGCGGGCGTGCGGGTCGACCTCGCCTACGGCGGGCGCGGGCTCAAGGGCGCGATGAAGGCCGCGGACCGGTCCGGGGCCCGCCTCGCCCTAGTCCTCGGCGAGCGCGACCTCGAGGCCGGCACGATCGCGGTCAAGGACCTGGCGAGCGGCGAGCAGCGGTCGGTGGCCCTGGACGCCGTGGTCGACACGGTGGTCGGCGCGGTCGGCTGAAGACGTGCCCCTGGCTTCAGGAATGTGGCTTTCCTGAAGCCCAGCGTCATGAATGTGGCTTTCCTGAAAGCGCCGGGGGGCGCATCGCCCGGATCGCCGAGGGTGGCCGCGGCGGCTTACGCTCGCCGCGTGGCCGAATCGGACCGGGAGCGCTGGGACGCCCGGCACGCCGCGGCGGTGGCCGTGGGCGCGGTGGGGCCCGCCCCGCCCGACGCGCTGCGCGGGCGCACCGAGCTGCTCCCGCCCGGCGGGCGCGCCCTCGACGTGGCCTGCGGCCGCGGCACCGTGGCGGTGTGGCTGGCCGCCCGCGGGTTCGCCGTCGACGCCGTCGACGTCTCCCCGGTCGCGTTGGACGCCGGGCGCGAGCTCGCGGTGCGGGAGGGCGTCGCGGTGCGGTGGCTGCGCCACGACCTCGACGACGGGCTGCCCGAGGGCGGGCCCTACGACGTCGTCGTGTGCCAGCGCTTCCGCGACCCCGCCCGCTACCCGGAGCTGGCCGCTCGGCTCGCTCCCGGCGGCCTGCTGGTGGTCACCGTGCTGTCCGAGGTCGGCGAGGGACCCGGCCCGTTCCGCGCGCCCGCGGGGGAGCTGCTCGCGGCGTTCGCCGGCCTCGAGGTGCTCCACCACGTCGAGCGGGACGGGGAGGCGCACCTCGTGGCGCGGCTCAACGCGGCGGCGTCAGACCGTCGGTGCCCGTCCGACCGTCGGCGCCCGCCAGGCCGTCGGTGAAGTCGGCGTCCTTCGTCTCGCCCAGCGGGAGCAGCGCGCCGAGGCACACGAGGGCGATCACCAGCACGTACGCCGAGACCGCGGCGCTCGACCCGGTGCGGGCGAGCAGGTCGGTGGCGATGATCGGGCTGAGCCCGCCGCCGACGATCCCGCTCGCGCTGTAGGCGAACGAGGAGCCCGAGTAGCGGTAGCGCACCCGGAACAGCTCCGGCAGGAACGCCCCCATCGGCCCGTAGAGCATCGCGAAGCAGATCAACCCGCCGACCATGCCCAGCGTGATCAGCAGCGGGTTGCCGGTGTCGATCAGCCAGAACAGCGGGAACGCCCACACCGCCGCGAGCACCGCCGACGCGATGCAGACCCGCTTGCGGCCCACCCGGTCGGACTGCACGGCGAACCACAGCGTGAGCGCGCCCATGACGGCCACGGCCACCATCGCGGCCAGCAGCATCGTGGTGCGGTCGACGTGCAGCGTGGTCGTGCCGTAGGACAGCGCGAACGTGGTGACCGTGTAGAAGAGCGTGTGGGCGAGGACGAACGACAGCGTCGCGAGCACCAGGACCTTCGGCTGGCGGCGCAGCAGGTCCGCGAACGGCACCCGGGAGCGCTCCTGCCGGTCCATCGCGGCCTGGAACACCGGGGTCTCGGCGATCCGCATCCGGATGTAGTAGCCCACCACGAGCAGCACGACCGAGGCGAGGAACGGGATCCGCCAGCCGACCGCGCGGAAGGTCTCGTCCGACATCGTCGCGTCCAGCAGCAGGAACATCGCGTTGCCGAGGACGAAGCCGACCGCGGGGCCGAGCTGCGGGAACGCCGAGTAGAGCCCCCGCTTGCCCGGCGGGGCGTACTCGGTGGCGAGCAGCACCGCGCCGCCCCACTCGCCGCCGAGCCCGACGCCCTGCAGGAACCGGGCCGTCACCAGCAGGATCGGCGCGAGCACCCCGATCGTCTCGAACGACGGGATCAACCCGACCGCGACCGTCGCGCCGCCCATGAGCACCAGCGACACGATCAGCATCCGCTTGCGCCCGATCCGGTCGCCGAAGTGGCCGAACAGGATCGCGCCGAGCGGCCGGGCGACGAAGCCGACCGCGAACGTCGCGAACGACGCGAGCGTGCCGGCGAGCGGCGAGAACGACGGGAAGAACACCCCGCCGAACACGAGCGCCGCCGCCGTGCCGTAGATGTAGAAGTCGTAGAACTCGATCGCGGTGCCGACGAAGCTGGCGACCGCGATGCGTCGCCCGGTCGGCCGTTCGGTCGTGCTCATTCGCCCAGTGTGCGCACGGTCGGGTCCCAGTCCTCCGGCAGGGCGGGCGCCACGTCGACCGTGGTCGCCACGTCCACCGGCGTCCCGCGCTCGGCCGCCTCGATCGTGGAGATCATGACGTCGAGCACGTGCTCGCCCAGCTCCCCGGACGCGCGTTCGGGCCTGCCCGCGCGCACCGCACGGGCCAGCTCGAGCACGCCGGTGCCGCGGGTGGCCGGTGCGGGCGCCGACGGGGTGGTCGTCTGCTCGCCGTCCATGCGGTGGACCACGATGTCGCCTGCGAACGTGTTGGGGTCGGGCACGGCGATGGTGCCGTCGGTGCCTGCCACCTCGATCACGCGGCGCTTCACCGCCGAGTCGAAGCTGAACACGCTCTGCGCGCTCGCCCCGCCGGCGAACCGGTAGATGGCCGCCACGTGGGTGGGCACCGTGACGTCGAATCGCTGCCCGGCGCGCGGCCCCGACCCGACGGTGCGCACCTCGCGCGCCTTCGAGGTGACCGCGGAGACCTGCGTGATCGGGCCGAGCAGCTGGACCAGCGCGGTGAGGTAGTAGGGGCCGAGGTCGAACAGCGGGCCCGCGCCGTCCTGGAACAGGAAGTCGGGGTTGGGGTGCCACGACTCGGGGCCGGGGCTCTGCAGCAGCGTGAGCGCCGTGAGCGGCCTGCCGATCGCCCCGCCCTCGACGAGCCGGCGCGCGGTCTGGATGCCGGGGCCGAGGAACGTGTCCGGCGCCGTCGCCACCCGCAGCCCGCTCGCCCGCGCGGCGTCGAGGAGCTTGCGCGTGCCCTCGCGGTCCAGCCCGATCGGCTTCTCGTTCCACACGTGCTTGCCCGCCGCGATCGCCTGCAGCGCCACGTCGACGTGGGCCTGCGGCACGGTGAGGTTGACGACGAGCTCGATCGCGTCGTCGTCGAACACCTCGGCCACCCCGCCGCCGCGGGGCACGCCGAACGCGTCGGCCTGCGCGCGGGCCCGCTCGGCGTCGAGGTCGCCGACCGCGCGGACGTCCAGGTCGGGGAAGCGGGTGAGGTTGCGCAGGTACTCGGTGCTGATGACGCCTGCGCCGATGACGCCGACCCGCACCGGCCCCCCGCTCACGCCGGCTCCGCTCACGCCAACCCCTCCGTGCGCAGCCAGGCGAGGCTGTCGGCGACCGCTTGGAACCGGTCGCCGCGGGTGTCGTCGAGCTCGACGACCCGCAGCGCGTGCGGGGCGGCGGCGAGGATGTCCCGCACCGGGAGCCCGCCGCGGCCGACCGCCACCTGGTCGAGCGGGTCCGGGGTGGCGGGCCCGTCCTTGATGTGCACGGCCGTGACCCGGTCGCCGAGCCGCTTGAGCAGCTCCACCGGGTCCTGCCCGCCGACCGCCGCCCAGTAGGTGTCGACCTCGAGCACGACCGCGTCGTCGAGGCGTTCGGCGAGCAGCTCGAGCGCCGTGGTGCCGTCGTGGACGATCTCCAGCTCCTGGGCGTGGTTGTGGTAGCCGAGGCGCACGCCGTGCGCGGCGGCGACCTCGGCGGCGGCGTTGAGGTCGTCGGCGACGGCCGCCACCCCGTCCGGGGTCTCGAAGCGCACCCGGTCGATGCGCGGGTCGAACACGGTGCCCACGCCGAGGGCGGCGGCCGTGGCGAAGATCTCCTGCTCCGCGCCGGTGCCCACGACGTGCTGGTGCGCGGTGGGCGCGGTGAGCCCGTTGGCGGTGAGCGCGGGGCCGAGCTGCGCCGCGTGGTCGGTGAGCTTGAACGGCTCGACCTGGGTGAAGCCGAGCCCGGCGAGCCGCGCGAGGGTGCCGGGCAGGTCCTCGGCCAGCTGCTCGCGCAGGGTGTAGAGCTGAACGGAGAGGAGGGTCACCCGACGAGGATCACGGTTGGCAGGCGGCTGGGGCAAGCGCTGTCCCAGCGGGCGGACGATCCCGGAGGGTGCACCGCGCCGTCCATCGGGCGCCCCGACCCGTCCGACGGACGGCCCGTTGGCCGGATGGGTTCCGACGAACGCGCCGTCCGTCGGGATCTACGGTGCCTCGTCCGCGGCCGGCACGGTCTCCCGTGCGGCCACGGCGGCCGCCAGCGCCGTCGTGATCGGCACCGAGGCCACGAGCCCGATGCTGCCCACCAGGGTCCGCACGATCTCGGTGGCTACGTCCTGGGAGGTGACGACCTCGCCGAAGCCGCGCCCGGACACCGAGAACAGCAACAGCAGCGGCAGCGCCGCGCCGGCGTAGGCGAGCACGAGGGTGTTCACGGCGGACGCGACGTGGTCGCGCCCGATCCGCATGGCCGAGGTGAACAGGCCGCGTGCACCCAGGGCGGGGTTGGCGTATCGAAGCTCCCACACGGCGCTGGTCTGGGTGACGGTGACGTCGTCGAGCACACCGAGCGCGCCGATGACGACGCCGGCGAGCAGGAGGCCGCGGGCGTCGACGCCGGTGCCGAGCGTGGCGATCAGGTTGCTCGTCTGGTCGTCGAGGCCGGTGAGCCGGGCCGCGGCGGAGAACCCCGCGCCGAGCGCCCCGATGAGCGCGAGCGAGAGCAGGGTGCCGAGCACGGCCGTCGAGGTGCGCGCCGACGGGCCGTGCGTGAGGTACAGCACCGCGAACATGATCAGGCAGGAGCCCACCACCGCGACGGCGAGCGGGTCGCGGCCGGCGAGGATCGCCGGGACCACGAAGAACAGCAGCACCACGAAGCTGAGCCCCAGCGCGGCGAGCGCGGCGAGGCCGCGCCAGCGGCCCAGGGCGAGCACCGCGACGGCGAACAGCCCGGCCAGCCACCACAGCGGGGTGTCGCGTTGGAAGTCGATCACCTGGTAGGAGCCCGCGTCCTCCGGGTCCGCGCCGGACCAGCCCAGCACGACCCGGTCGCCGACCGCGAACTGCGGGGTGCCGGGCTCCACCGGCACGACCTGGATGAGGTCGCGGCCGGGGCGGGGCCCGTCGGCCATGTGCACGACGAGCGCGACGCACCCGCCGTTGCCGGAGCCCGGGGTGCAGTCGGTGGGACGGGTCGCGGTCACCTGGGCCCGGACCTGCTCCTGGGCCGACTGGTACGTCGTGGCGGGCGGCCCGCCGGTGGGCCAGAGCAGCGCGAGCCCGACGAGCGTGGCGAGGGCGCACGGCACGAGCAGGGCCGCGATGAGGATCCGGACCCTGCGGCCGGCCGGGCGGGCGGGGCCGTGCCCGTGCCCGTGACCCGCGGCGGCGGGTCCGGGCTCCGCCTTCGCGGCGGGCAGCCACCGGGTCGCCCAGGCGGGCAGCGCGGGGACGGGGACGCCGAGGACGCGGCGGGGCCCCGCGGCGTCGGAGGCGGCCTCGGTGGCCCTGCCGTCGGTGGCCCTGCCGTCGGTGGCCCTGCCGTCGGCGGTGCGGCCGTCGGCGGGTTCCGCGGCGGCGCGGGCCCGGTCGTGGACCCCCAGCAGCTCGGGGGTCAGCGCCGGGGTCTCCGCGGTGGTCTCGACGAACAGCTCCGCGGGCGCCGCCGGCGGGTCGCCGGGGCGGCGGGCCGGCATCGCGGCGCGGCCCCCGTCGAGGCGCGGGCGCCGCGAGCGGGCCGGGCCACGCCCGGCGGTGGGCGCGTCGGGGGAGCGGCGGCCGGGCTCGGCCGCAGGGCCGTCCGGGGCACCGCCGTACCGGTCGGCCTCGCCGACGGGCGCATCGGCCTGCGGGTCGCCGCCGGGCCGCTGCGGTCCGGCAGCGCGACCGCGGGCGCTCGGCGGCGCGGGGCCGGCCGCGGGACCGGGTTCGGCTGCGGCGTACCGGCTGGGCGGGCCCGTGCCCCTGGCGTCGCTGTGGGCGTCGGCAGGTGGCGGGTGCGCGGCGCGTCGAGGGCGGGCCGCCCCGCCGTCGGCGGCGGGGCCCGCGTCGGGCGGGCCGTACCAGCCGGCGTGGTCGACGTCGTGCTCGCCCGCGGGGTCGACGCGCGGCTGCCGGGCCCGGGTCGGGCCGCTGCGCGCCGCGGGCGGCTCGGCGCCGGTGTCGGGGTGTTCGCCGAACCAGTCGGCTTCGCCGAGGGGAGCCTCGGGCCGGGTGCCGACGCCGGGTGCTGCGCGGGCGGGGCCGCTCGGCGCTGCGGGTGGCTCGGCGCCGGTGTCGGCGGGTGCGCCGAACAGGTCGTCCGCGCCGACGGGGGCGTCGGCCCGGGGCTCGGCCGAGGGTCGCTGCCGTCCGGGGGCGCGACCGCGGGTGGGTGCGGCTTCGCCGGCGCCCCGGGCGTCGGGGGTTGAGGGCGGCGCGGGTCGGCCGTACCAGGCGGCCTCCTCGGGATCGGCCTCGGCCCGGTGGTCGACGCGGCGCTGCTGCGTGCGCGCAGGGCCGACTCCCTGCTGGTCCCCGCCGTACGGCGAACCGTCCGGGTCGAGGGCCTCCTGCGGGTCGTCGGCCTGCCGGCGCTCGGCGGCGCGCCGCCGGGACCTGCGCCCGGGCTGCGCCGTCGCGCCCTCGCCCTCGTCTGCGTCGCGGTCGGCGCCGCCGCCGGGTGAGGGCTCCGCGGGGGGCGGCCAGTCGGCGAGGTCCCAGCCGCCCGCGACCTGCTCGGGGCCGGGCCGTTCCACGGCCGGCCAGCCGCCGCTCGGGTCGCCGCCCTCCCAGGCGCCCCCGCCGTACCAGTCGGCGAACGCGTCGTGGGCGGGGGCCTCCGGGGCGTGGTGCGCGGATGCGCCTCGGCGGCGGGAGCGCCGCGGCGCGTCGGGCCGGCGGACGGGGAAGCCGGCGTCGGGCGGCTGCGGGGCGGCGCCGGGCCGGTCCGTGCGGTGACGGCCGGCCGCGCGTCTGCCCCGGACCGCCCGGATGGTCTCCTCCGGTTCGTCAGCAGGCACGATCCCCATCCTGACAACGGGGGCGCGGTGGTTGGCGCCTCGTCCGTTCGCCGGTGGCTGCTGCGCGGTCACCGGCCCGCCGTCCGGGGCTCAGCGGTCGGGCGTCCGGCCTGTCAGCGGGTGTTGCGGCCGCTCGGCGCGCCCGGTGCGTCCGTTCGGCCGATGCGCTCCAACACCTCCTCGGCGACGTCGGCGGGCGGACGGTCGGTGTCGACGCCGAAGCCGGGCTCGCCGGGCTCGAGCGGCTCGAGGGTGGCGAGCTGGCTGTCGAGCAGGGACGGGGGCATGTAGTGGCCGCGGCGGTTGTCGACGCGCTGCTGCAGCAGCGCGCGCGGGGCGAGCAGGTGCACGAACCGCACGGAGGGGTGCCCGTCGCGCAGCAGGTCGCGGTAGCTGCGCTTGAGCGCGGAGCAGGTCACCACGGCGTCGCGGCCCGCGGCCTCCTGCTCGCCGATCCAGGTGGCGATGCGGCGCAGCCAGGGCCAGCGGTCCTCGTCGTCGAGCGGGGTCCCGCCGGCCATCTTGGCGCGGTTGGCCTCCGGGTGCAGGTCGTCGCCCTCGACGAAGGCCCAGCCGGTGCGCTCGACGATCGCGCCGGCCACCGAGCTCTTGCCGACACCGGAGACCCCCATCACCACCAACGTGCGTGTCATGGGGGAGAGCTTCGCGCATCGCCGGGGCGCCCGCTTGCACCCGTCATCGAACGGGTGTTCGATGACGGTATGGCTTCCGGGTTCCGCTGGAGCGGGCAGCAGGTGCTCGACGACGGCGTCGGCGCGGCGCCCGCGCTGCCCGGGATGCGGGGTCTGCTGCGGTCGGTGCGCACCCCGGAGTTCGCGGGCACGGTGTTCCACGAGGTGGAGGCGAAGTCGGCGCTGAACCGGGTTCCGGGCTCGTCGCCGATGCCGTTCACCTGGACGATCAACCCCTACCGCGGGTGCAGCCACGCCTGCACCTACTGCTTCGCGCGCAACTCGCACACCTACCTCGACTTCGACGCGGGCGCCGACTTCGACCGCCAGATCGTCGTGAAGGTCAACATCGTGCGGGTCCTGGAGCGCGAGCTGCGCTCGCCGCGGTGGGGGCGCGAGCCGGTGGCGATGGGCACCAACACCGACCCCTACCAGCGGGCGGAGGGCCGCTACCGGCTGATGCCCGGCATCGTGGCCGCGCTGGCCCGCTCGGGCACCCCGTTCTCGGTGCTCACCAAGGGCACGGTGCTCGCGCGCGACCTGCCGCAGCTCGCGGCGGCCGCGGCCGACGTGCCGGTGTCGCTCGGGGTGTCGCTCGCCCTGCTCGACCGGCCGCTGCAGGCCCGCCTCGAGCCGGGCACGCCGTCGCCCGCCGCGCGGCTGGAGCTGGTGCGCCGCATCGTCGACGCGGGGTTCGACTGCGGGGTGATGGTGGCGCCGGTGCTGCCGATGCTCACCGACTCGGCCGAGGCGCTCGACGACCTGCTGGCGGAGATCAGCGCGGCGGGCGCGAGCGGCGCCACCGTGCTCGCCCTCCACCTGCGGCCGGGCACGCGCGAGTGGTTCATGGCGTGGCTGGGCCGCGAGCACCCGGGCCTGGTCGGGCCGTACCAGCGGCTGTACCGCCGCGGCTCCTACGCCGACCCGGAGTACCGCCGGGCGCTGGCCGAACGCGTCCGCCCGCTGCTCGCCCGCCACGGCCTCGACCGGGGTGTGGGCATGCCCCGCACGCCGGCGCGGGAGGCCGCTCCCGCCCCACCCGCCGAGCAGCTGACGCTCCTGTGAGCCGTGCGGCGGGGCGTGGGCGGGGTGCGCGGAATCCGGGTGGCCCCGGCCGGATAACCTCGCCTCGTGATGCGCAGCCACCCCGCCGGCACTCTGCGTGCCGAGCACACCGGACAGACCGTGACGCTCGCCGGGTGGGTGGCGCGCCGCCGGGATCACGGTGGCGTGATCTTCATCGACCTGCGGGACGCCTCCGGCTCGGCGCAGGTGGTGTTCCGCGAGGGCGAGATGGCCGAGCGGGCGCACCGGCTGCGCGCGGAGTTCTGCGTGCAGGTCGTCGGCGAGGTGGTGCGCCGCCCCGCGGGCAACGAGAACCCCGACCTGGCCACCGGCGAGATCGAGATCACCGCCACGTCGCTGACGGTGCTCTCGGAGTCGGCGCCGCTGCCGTTCCCGCTCGACGAGCACAGCGACGCGAACGAGGAGATCCGCCTCAAGCACCGTTACCTCGACCTGCGCCGCAGCGGCCCCGCGCGTGCCCTGCGGCTGCGCAGCGAGGCCAACCGGATCGCGCGCACCGTGCTGGCCGAGCGCGGCTTCGTCGAGGTCGAGACCCCGACGCTCACCCGCTCCACGCCGGAGGGCGCGCGCGACTTCCTCGTGCCCGCCCGGCTGCGGCCCGGCTCGTGGTACGCGCTGCCGCAGAGCCCGCAGCTGTTCAAGCAGCTGCTGATGGTGGCGGGCGTCGAGCGCTACTACCAGATCGCGCGCTGCTACCGCGACGAGGACTTCCGCGCCGACCGGCAGCCGGAGTTCACCCAGCTCGACATCGAGATGAGCTTCGTCGAGCAGGACGACGTGATCGAGCTGGGCGAGGAGATCGTCGCCGCGCTGTGGTCGGAGCTCGCGGGCTACGAGATCCCGCGCCCGATCCCGCGGCTCACCTACGCCGAGGCGGTGTCCCGCTACGGCTCCGACAAGCCGGACCTGCGGTTCGGGGTGGAGCTGACCGACCTCACCGAGTACTTCGCGAACACCTCGTTCCGGGTGTTCCAGGCGTCCTACGTCGGCGCGGTCGTGATGCCGGGCGGCGCGAGCCAGCCGCGCAAGCAGCTCGACGCGTGGCAGGAGTGGGCCAAGCAGCGCGGGGCGCGCGGCCTGGCGTACGTGCTCGTCGACGACGACGGCGCGGTGAGCGACCGCGGCCCGGTCGTGAAGAACCTGTCCGAGGCCGAGCGGGAGGGCCTGCCCAAGGCCGTCGGCGCCGCCCCCGGCGACGCGATCTTCTTCGCCGCCGGCCACCCGTCCGACGCCCGCGAGCTGCTCGGGGCCGCCCGCGGCGAGATCGCGCGCCGCTGCGGCCTGGTCGACGAGAGCGCCTGGTCGTTCGTGTGGGTCGTCGACGCCCCGCTGTTCGAGCGGGTGCGCGACGAGAAGGGCAACGAGATCGGGTGGACCGCGGTCCACCACCCGTTCACCTCGCCCAACCCGGAGTGGATCGACCGCTTCGAGGAGGCGCCGGACCAGGCGCTGGCCTACGCCTACGACATCGTCTGCAACGGCAACGAGATCGGCGGCGGCTCCATCCGTATCCACCGCTCGGACGTGCAGCAGCGCGTGTTCGCGCTGCTCGGCATGGACGAGGCCGAGCAGCGGGAGAAGTTCGGCTTCCTGCTCGACGCGTTCGCCTACGGCCCGCCGCCGCACGGCGGCATCGCGTTCGGCTGGGACCGCACCTGCATGCTGCTGGCCGGGGCCGAGTCGATCCGCGACGTGATCGCGTTCCCGAAGACCGGCGGCGGCTTCGACCCGCTCACGTCGGCGCCGGCGCCGATCACGCCCGAGCAGCGCAAGGAGGCCGGCGTCGACGTGGTGCCACCGCCCGCCGCGGCGTCCCCGGCCGGCGACGAACCGCCGACGCGGTCGTGAGGGCCGCGGGGTCGGCGCGCCGCTTGCCGGACGACCGGCCCGCCCCGCGCCGACCCGCCCGCGCAGCGGGCCTCCGGTGCGGGGCATGAGGGCGTCCGCGCAGGCGGCGAACGGTGGCAGGCAGGACGGTGACGCACCCGTTCCCGGGGCCGTCCGGAGGTGTTCGGAACGGGGCCGGCGAAGGCTTTCCGCGGGGTAGGGTCGACACGATGGTTCGCGACCTGGGCAGCTTCCCCAGGCCGGTGCTCGCTGCGCTGGCTGCTGCCGAGCGGCTGCTCACCCGCCGGTCGGGGGCGGGTGTGGTGCTCGCCGACCCCGAGGACCTCGGGGGGAGCGAGCGGTCGGTGGTGGCGCGCGCCCGGCTCGCGCGCAACCCGTTCTCGTTGCCGCGCACGATCGTCGTCAAGCACTACCTCGGCGAGCCCGACCCGGACCGGCCCGACCCGTTCCACTACGAGGTCGCGAGCTGTCAGCTGTTCACCGCGCTCCCGGCCGACAGCCGCCCGAGCCCGGTGCTGATCGCGCACGACCCGCAGGCCCGCCTGCTCGTGCTGGAGGACCTGGGCCGCAGCTCGACGCTCGCCGACAAGCTGTTCGGGCCCGACCCGGCCGCCGCCCGCAGCAACATGCTCAGCTGGGCGCGGGCGCTGGGCCGGATGCAGGCCGCCACGGCGGGCCGGGAGGGCGATTTCGGCGCGCTGCTGCGCCGGCTGGGGGAGCGGGCGTGGCGCGACCCGGTCGCGGAGGACGCGCGCATCGCGCTCGCCAAGGGCCCCGCGCTGCTCGCCAGCGAGCTCGGCGTCGACGCCTCGTCCGCCGCGATCCTGGAGGCCCACGAGACCGCCCGGCTGCTCGGCGGAACCCGGTACCGGGCGTTCAGCCCGTCCGACACCTGCCCCGACAACAACCTCGTCACCAGCCGGGGCGTGCGGTTCGTCGACTTCGAGTGGGGCTGCTTCCGCGACGTCGCGCTCGACGCGGCGTACTTCCGGGTGCCGTTCCCCGGGTGCGAGGCGAGCTTCGCCCTGCCCGCCGGCCTCGCCGACACGATGCTCGAGGCGTGGCGCAACGAGATCGCGACCGTCTGGCCCGACCTGGACGAGCCCGCCGTGCTCGAGCGCAGGCTGCTGCACGCGCAGCTGCTGTGGGTGTGGCTCACCACCTGGTGGCTGCTGCCCCGCATCCGCGAGCGCGACCGCCCGATCGGCCCCGACGCCACCCGGTCGCCCCGCATCAGCAGCGCGCTGGGGCACTACTGGCGCCAGATGGCGCGGGAGGCCGAGAGCGGCGGGCTGCCCGGCACCGCCGAGCTCGGCGACGCGGTGGCCGACGCGCTCGCGAAGCGGTTCCCGGACGCGCCGGGCACCCTGCCGCTCTACCCGGCGTTCCGCTCCGTGGCCTGACCGGCCGGGACGTCAGGCGACCCGGCGGGCCGGCTCCGGCGGGACGAGCGGCAGCAGCGCCTCGATCCGCCACAGCTGCGCGCGGGTGCAGGTGGGGCAGATCCAGGTGATCGTGCCGTCCGGCTCGTGCCGGCTGCTCCAGGTGAGCGCGTCGCCCGGGGTGCGGTGGCGGGCGCAGAGCGGGCACACGGCGTTCTCCATGCCGGCCGAGGATCCTCGGCCCGGATTGCGCTCGGATGAAGCCGGCGTGACGGTCACGACGCGTGGACGTCCGACCACCGGAGGTCGTGGCGTGTCGCCCGGGGGCAGGATGGGCGCCGTGCACGACGACGGGGGCCGGACGACCGGCTGGCCGGCGGGGGTCGAGTGGGAGGCGCATCGCGCCGCGGTGTTCGGCGCGGCCTACCGGATCCTCGGCACGGTGGCCGAGGCCGAGGACGTCACCCAGGAGGTGTGGCTGCGCGCCGCGGCCGCCGACCTGTCCGAGGTGCGGGACCTGCGCGCCTGGCTGGTGACCGTGGCGGCCCGCACGTCGTACAACGTGCTGCGGTCCGCTCGGGTCCGCCGCGAGTCCTACGTGGGGCAGTGGCTGCCCGAGCCGCTGCTCACGGGGCCGGACGCCGCGCAGGAGGTGCTGGTCGACGAGTCGGTGAGCACCGCGATGCTCGTGGTGATGGAGGCGCTCGGCCCCGCGGAGCGGGTCGCGCTGGTGCTGCACGACGTGTTCGCCGTCCCGTTCGACCACATCGCGGAGGTCCTCGGCACCACGCCCGCCGCCGCCCGCAAGCTCGCCTCCCGCGCGCGGTCCCGGGTGGCCGCGGTGCAGGAGCGCCCACGCGCGTCGAAGGCCGAGACCCGTCGGGTGCTGGAGGCGTTCCGGGCCGCGGCCCACGCCGGGGACATGGCCCGGCTCGTCGCGCTGCTGCACCCCGACGTCGTCTACGTCGGCGACGGCGGCGGCCACGTGCCCGCCGCGCGCAGGCCGGTCACGGGCGCCGAGCCGGTGGCCCTGCTGACGATCCGGCTGATCACCACCAGGCGGCCGGACGGGACCCGGATCGTCGAGGTCAACGGCCTGCCGGCGCTGCTGACCCACCGCGGCGGCAGGCCGGTGTGGCTGGACACCGTCGAGATCGCCGACGGGCGCATCACCGCCATCCGCAGGCAGGCCAACCCGGAGAAGCTCGCGCGCATCGGTCACATCTGAGCCCGCCGCCCTGTCTCCCTGCCGATGGAACGAGCGAAGGGGAGGCACGTGGCCCACGTTGTGATCATCGGTGGCGGTTTCGCGGGCGTGTGGAGCGCGGCGGGGGCGGCGCTCGCGCGCGGGGATGCCCGGCTGCGCATCACCCTGGTCGCGCCGAACGACGACCTCGTCCTGCGACCGCGCCTGTACGAGCCGGAGCCGGAACGGGCGACGGTGCCGCTGCGGCGGATCCTCGACCCGATCGGGGTCGAGCACCTGCGGGCCGCGGTGCGCACGATCGACACCGGGCGGTGCGTGGTGGACGCGGGCGGCACCGAACTCGCCTACGACCGCCTCGTGCTCGCCGCGGGCAGCGCGCTCGTCCGGCCCGACGGGCTGCCCGGCGCGGAGCGGCTGTTCGACATCGACACCCTCGACGGCGCCCGTCGGCTCGCCGACCACCTGCGCGGCCGCGACGGCTTCTCGGTCGTGGTCGTCGGCGCGGGGTTCGTCGGGCTGGAGGCGGCGACCGCGCTGGCCGACCGGGGGCGCGTGCTGCTGGTGGACCGGGCGGACGCGGTCGGGCCCGAGCTCGGCCCCGGCCCGCGCCCGGAGATCGAGAAGGCGCTGGACGAGCTGGGGATCGAGACCCGGCTCCGCACGACCGTGACCGAGGTCGGCGACGACTACGCGGTGCTGTCCGACGGGAGCCGGGTTCCCGCCGACGCGGTGGTCTGGTCGGTGGGCATGCGGGCGAGCGGGCTCACCGGGCAGATCACCGACGAGCTCGACCCCCTCGGCCGGGTGCCGGTGGACCGGCACCTGCGCGCGCTGCCCGAGGTGTTCGTCGCCGGGGACGCGGCCGCCGCGGCCTTCGACGCCGAGCACACCGCCATGCAGGCCTGCCAGCACGCCACCCCGCTCGGCAAGGTCGCCGGCTACAACGCGGCGGCCGACCTGCTGGGTGCGCCACTGCGCCCGTTCACCCCCGGCCGGTACGTCACCTGTCTCGACCTCGGCGACGCGGGCGGCATCTTCACGCGCGGCTGGGACCGCAGGGTGATGGCGACCGGCGCCGCCGGAGCGGAGATCAAGAAGAAGATCAACCAGGCGATCCACCCGCCGGTCGACGACGCCGCCGCGATCCTCGCCGCCGCCGACCGGGTGCGGAAGGAGCTGCCGTTCTTCCCGGACGAGCCTGCCGACGACGAGACCGCCGCCTGATCAGCCCGCCTGCCGCAGGAAGCGGTCGATGCGCACGAGCGCCTCCTCGAGCTGGGGGAGCGCCGTGGCGTAGGAGCAGCGGATGTGGCCCTCGCCCGAGGGACCGAAGACGCTCCCCGGGACGACGGCCACGCGCTCGGCCTGCAGCAGCCGCTCGGCGAACGTCACCGAGTCCATTCCCGTCGAGCGGATGGAGGGGAACGCGTAGAACGCCCCACCGGGCTCCGGGCAGTCGAGCCCGGTCTCCCGCAGGCCCTTGACGAACACCCGCCTGCGCCGGTCGTAGTCGGCGACCATGGCGTCCACCTCGTCCGACGGCGCCGAGAGCGCCTCGACGGCGGCGAGCTGGGACACGTGCGGCGCGCACAGCATCGTGTACTGGTGCACCCGCACCGCGAGCTCGGCGACGGCGGCCGGGGCGCAGATCCAGCCCACCCGCCAGCCGGTCATCGCGTGGGCCTTCGAGAACCCGCCGAGCAGCACCGTGCGGTCGCGGGCGCCGGGCAGGGTGCCCAGGCAGGTGTGGCTGCCGGCGTAGGTGAGCCGGTCGTAGATCTCGTCGGAGACCAGGTAGAGGTCGTGCTGCTCGGCGAGGCGCACGAGCGCCTCCAGCGCGGCCCGCGGCTGCACGGCGCCGGTCGGGTTGGCGGGCGAGCCGAGGAGGATCGCCTTCGTCCGCGGCGTGACCGCGGCCGCGACGACGTCGGCGTCGACGGCGAACCCGTCCTCGGCGCGCGTGGGCACCCGCACCGGGGTGCCGCCCGCGAACGCGACGCACGGTTCGTAGGCCACGTAGCAGGGCTCCGGGACGATCACCTCGTCGCCCGGGTTGAGCAGCACGCGCAGCGCGAGGTCGAGGCCCTCCGACACGCCGGTCGTGATCAGGCACTCGCGGGCGGGGTCGTAGTCGGCGCCGTAGCGGGCGGCGAGGTCGGCGCAGATGAGCTCGCGCAGGCGGGGCAGCCCCGCGTTGGAGGTGTAGGTGGTGTAGCCCTGCTCGAGGGCGTAGATGCCCGCCTCGCGCACCCGCCACGGGGTGACGAAGTCGGGTTCGCCGACGCCGAGGGAGATGACGTCGTCCATCTCCGCGGCGATGTCGAAGAACCGGCGGATCCCCGACGGGGGACAAGCGGCGATGACGGAGTTGAGCGGCTTCATGGCGTGACCGGCAGCCGGTGGTCGGCCTCCTGGGCGGTGAACGCGTCGCCGTCGCGCTTGTAGGTCTTCAGCACGAAGTGCGTGGCGGTCGACTGCACCCGGTCGATCGTGGACAGCTTCTGCGACACGAAGTCCGACACGGCCCGGATCGTCGGCGCGATCACCGTGCAGCGCAGGTCGTGCGTGCCCGACACCAGGTAGACGCTGCGGACCTCCTCGAACCGGGCGATGCGCGCCGCGACGTCGTCGAACCCGACCCCGCGGGCGGGGGTGAGCGAGACGTCGATGAACGCGGTGACCCGCTCGCTGGTGGGGTCCTCGTCGACGGCGTCCCAGTCGACGACGGCCTTGTAGCGGCGGATCGCCCCGGACGCCTCCCAGGCCGCGATCGCCTCGCTCACCTCGGCGACCGGGAGGCCGGTCATCGTCGCGATCGTCTCGTGGGAGAGCTGGGCGTCGCGCTCCAGCAGTTCCAGGATCTGGCGCACGCGCCGAACCCTACGTCGCGCTCGCGCGCCAGGCGGCGCCGAGCCGCTCCACGGCCGTGTGGAGCTCACCGGGCGGGTTCGAGGCGAAGCAGAGCCGGGCCGCGGCCGACAGGTCCTTCGCGACGGCGAACGCGGTGCCCGGTACGTACCCGACGCCGCGGTCGAGCGCGGCCGGCAGGAGGTCGGCCGGCCGGGTGCCGTCGGTGAACTCGACCCAGCAGAACATGCCGCCGGTCGGCACGGAGCAGGTGACCGCGTCGCCGAAGACCGCGGCGACGGCGCCGGTGAGGGCGGCGGCGCGCTCGCGCAGCGCCGCGCGCAGCCGGTCGAGGTGCGCGGTGAGGAAGGCGCGGTCGGCCAGCAGCTCGGCCGCGACGAGCTGGGTGAGGCTCGAGGTGCACAGGTCGGTGGACTGCTTGAGCCGCTCGACCGCCGCGCACAGCGGCGCGGGACCGGTGAGCCAGCCGACCCGCAGGGCCGGGGCGAGGATCTTCGACGCGCTGGACAGGCGCACCACACGCTCACCGAACCCGGCGACCGGCGGTGCGGGCGGCCCGGCGAAGGCCAGCAGCCCGTACGGGTCGTCCTCGACCACGAGGAAGCCGTACCGCTCGGCGAGCTCGGCCAGGCGGGCCCGCCGGGGCGCGCTGAGCGTGGCGCCGCGGGGGTTGTGGAAGCTGGACACGGTGTGCACCAGCCGGGGTCGCAGCCCGGCGGCGAGCCGGTCGGCGAGCACGTCGACGGCCATCCCGTCGGCGTCCACGGGCACGGCGTGCAGCGCGGCGCCCGCGGCCTGGAACACCTGCAGCGCACCGACGTAGACCGGGTCCTCGACCACGACCGGGTCGCCGGGGTCGAGCAGCGCTCGCGCCACCAGGTCGAGGGCCTGCTGCGAGCCGCTGGTCACCACGACGTCGGTGGGGGCGACCGCGCGCCCGATGCGCTCGGACTCGCGGGCGGCCAGCACCTCGCGCACCGGCCGCAGGCCCGCGGTCTCGCCGTACTGGATGGCCGCCGGGTCGGCGGCGGCCTTCGCGAGGGCCGCCGCGATGCGCTCGCGGGGGAGCAGGTCGGTGCCGGGGAGCCCGCCGGCGAGGGAGATCACCTCGGGGCGGGCGGTGAGCGCGAGGAGGTCGCGGATCGCCGAGCCGCTCACGTCGCGCAGCCGGGTGGAGAGGGTGATGGACACGCGGATCGCCTTCTGTCGAACCAGGGGTGGTGCGTCGTCCTGGGTCGGCAGGGCGAACTGGAGGGCGGGCCGGGTTGCGCCCGTGCAGAGGATGCCCCACGTGTCCTGTGATGCGGAACTGATTTCTCGGATCCTGAGATGGCCTAAGGTCGGGCGGGTGCTCCTGTGGATCAACGGGCCGTTCGGCGGCGGCAAGACCCAGACCGCCTACGAGCTGCACCGGCGGCTGCCGGGCAGCGTGGTGTGCGACCCGGAGCACGTCGGCTTCGGCCTGCACCGGATGACGCCGACGGCGCTGCGCGGCGACTTCCAGGACTTCCCGGCGTGGCGCCAGGGCGTGCGGGAGGTCCTCGACCTGGTGCTGCGCAAGCACGACGGCCCGGTCATCGCGCCGATGACGCTCGTCAACCCCGGCTACTTCGACGAGGTGGTCGGGCGGCTGCGCGAGGACGGGCACGACGTGCGCCACTTCGCGCTGCTCGCCGAGCGGGAGACGGTGCTGCGGCGGCTGCGCGAGCGCGGCTGGGGCCGCGGGCTGAAGGGGGACAGCTTCGCCGTCGCGAAGCTCGACGAGTGCCTGGAGCGGCTGCAGGGGCCGGAGTTCGCCGAGCACATCCGCACCGACGCCCTTCCGGTGCCGGACGTGGCGACCCGGATCGCCCGGTCGGCGGGGCTGCCGATCGCGCCGAACCTCGACGGTCCGCTGCGGCGGCGGCTGCGCCGCTACGCGGTGAGCCTGCGCCACGTGCGCTTCGGCTGACCGGGCGTCGAGGAGAACACGACCTGCACCGGCGCCGGTCAGCGGCGGGTGGGCCCGGTGAGCTCGATGGCCGGACGCCCGGCGACGTCGGGGCCGGCCGTGCCGGTGTGCGCGCCGGAGAGCTCGTCGTTCCCGTCCACCAGGGCGTCGGCGAGCAGGCCAGCCCCGCCTCCTGGCGCCACCGAGGGGAACGCCGGCCGCGCGCGCCCGCCGCGCGGCGCGTCCGGGAGCGACCGGCTACCGCACCCCGCGGATCGGTCGGACCGCCAGCGCCCCGGCCAGCATGAACAACCCGCCGGTGAGGAACAGCAGCGGGTAGTTCCCGGCCGGCGCCCCCGGCGCGGGCGGCCCGGCCCCGATCGCCAGCACCAGCGGGGCGATCATCGGCGCGAGGAGGTTGGGGAACAGGCTCGCGATCGTGAACAGGCCCATGTTCTTCGCGGCCTCCGCGCGCCCGGCGGGCAGCAGGTCCGTGGCCATCGCGAGGTCGACCGCGACGTACACGCCCTTGGCCGCGCCGAGGAGCGTGACGCCGACGAGGAACACCGGCAGCGTCTGCGCGAGCCCGGCGACGGCGAAACCCAGCGCGCCGAGGCAGGCCGCCGCGCCCACGAAGACCTTGCGCCGGCCGGCGCGGTCGTAGAGGTAGCCCGAGACCAGGTTCGCGGCGATGCTCACGCCGTTCTCCAGCAGCAGCACCCCGAACATCACGGCGGCGATCGACGCGGCGGGCACGCCGATCCGGGCGAGCAGGAAGTAGGTCTGGTAGACGATCAGGATCGTGATGCCCATGAACACGAGCAGCCTGCTCACCCAGGTCCAGGCGAAGTCGGGGTAGCGGCGCGGGCTGGACCAGAAGCTCGACGCGATCTCCCGAACCGACAGCGGCGGCCGCGGCCGCCCGTCGTGCACCCGGTCGGGCAGCACGAGGCACAGGAACCCGACGGCGACCGCGGCCAGGCCGACCGGTGCGAGCAGGCCCCAGGTCAGCGAGCCCGCGTTCAGCGTGAGCAGCCCCGTCCCGAGCGTCGTCGCGGCGCCCTGCCCCATGCCGACCAGCCCGCCGATGCGCCCGCGCTGGTGCGGCGGCACCTGGTCGGGCAGCACCGCGGTGATCGCGGCGAGCAGCGCCTGGATGCCCAGCTGCGTCACCGCCCACCCGACCACCAGCACCGGCATCGACGGCGCGACCGCGACCAGGCAGAGCCCCACGGCACCGGCCGCGGTCCCGCCGAGCATCCACGGCCTGCGCATGCCGAACCGGGAACGGGTGCGGTCCGACAGCCGCCCGAACAGCGGGTTCCCGATGATCCCGAACACCGCGCCGACGGCCGCCACCAGGGACAGCGATCCGCTCGCCCCGTCCGGGTCGATCTCGCGCACCCGCAGCGCCAGCGTGATCGCGGCCGGGGTGAGGATCGCCGACCAGGCACACAGGTTGGCCAGCACGAACGCGACCAGGGCCAGCGGGCGCAGGCCCGGGCCCGCATCCGTCGGCGGCGCCCCCGGTGCGGCGGGGCTCGCGGCAGAGGGCACGGCTCCAGAGGGCACGGCTGGGTCCACGGTGTGCTCCACGGCGGGTCGGCGGGCCGGCCGCGCCGGTCCGCTGCGGGGGGAGGGAGATGGTCGGTCAGACGGTCAGGTGGAACAGGCGGATCGCGATGCCTTCGAAGAACTCGCGCTTCTCGCCCGCGTCGAGCGGGAGCTGGTCCTGGTGGCGCACCTCGTCGGGCACGTACTGGTACGGGTAGTCCATCGCGTAGAGCACCCGGTCGGCGCCGACGACGTCGCGGACGAACATGATCCCGGGCTGCCAGGCCATCCCGCTGGTCGTGTACCAGACGTTGCGGCGCAGGTACTCGCTCGGGCGCAGCTGCAGCGCCTTCATGGCCGGGTAGCGCCCGGACGCGACCTGCGCGGCGTGGAAGTGGTCGATCCGGGGCAGCCAGAACGGCAGCGCCTCGCCGAGGTGCCCGACGACGAGCTTCAGCCGCGGGAACCGGTCGAACACGCCCGCGTTGATGATCCGCAGCAGGTGCATCCCGGTCTCGACGGCGAACCCGTAGATCGCGCCGTCGAGGCCCGCCTCGTACAGCGGGTCGACCATGCGGTCGTTCGGGGTGTTCGGGTGCAGGTAGACCGGCACGTCGAGCAGCTCGGCGGCCTCCAGCACCGGCCAGAACCGCGGGTCGTCGAGGTAGTCGCCCTGCACGTGGGAGTTGGCGACCACGCCGCACATCCCGAGCCGCCGCACGGCGCGTTCCAGCTCGGCGACCGCGGCATCCGGGTCCTGCCACGCGACCGCGGCGAGCGCGGTGAACCGGTCGGGGTGGTCGCGCACGGCCTGCGCGGCGACGTCGTTGGCGAGCGCGGCCACCGAGCGTGCGGTGGCGGGGTCGAGGACGTTGGTGCCGGGTGCGGTGAGCGCGAGGACCTGGTGGTCGATGCCGGCGGCGTCCATGTCGGCGATGCGCTCGGCGCCGAGGTCGGCCAGCTTGCGCACGACGGCCCGCGGCCGCTCCGCCGCGCTGCCCAGGTAGAAGCCCCACAGGCTCTGGAAGCCCTTGTCGCCCTCCCCGTCGCGCAGCAGGCCGCGGTAGAGCTGCAGCAGCTCGGGCGGGGCGAAGGCCTCCTCGGTGGCGATCCGCCGGTAGCTCACCCCCACGGCTGCCCCGTCACGGGGTGCGGGTAGTGGAACGGCAGGACGTCGGTGTTCGGGAAGAACGCGAAGTCGGGCAGCAGCTCGTCGGGCCCGGTCGGGTCCTCGGGGTAGGTCTTCGTGGGGATCAGGTGGTTCATCGGCGCGGTGCGCGCCCAGCCCTTCGCGTAGTCGGCGTGCCAGAACGGCCGGTAGTGCAGCTCCTTGATCTTCCAGACGCCGTCCTCGACGACGTAGGTGTTCTCGTAGACGCCGCCTTCCCACCACTGCTCGAACGAGGTGCGCCCGGCGAGCTCCGGCGCGGACTCGTGGACCCCGGCCTGCATGAGCGCGCGGATGCGGGCCTTCGCCGACCGCGCGTCCGGCGCGACCGTCACCACGTCCTGCAGCATCGGGTGGTCGAGGAGGAAGCCGGGGAGCGGGCCGTTGTGGCCGCGGGTGAACCGCTGCCGGAACCGCTCGAGGTACAGCCGCTCCACGCCCGCGCGGCCCCGGTAGCGCCCACCGATGAACACGACGTCGCCGTCGCGGGCGAACAGGTCGACGACCTCCTGGTAGAGGCACTTGTCGAGGTAGTAGCCGTACTTGTGGTGCAGCGTGCGCACTTCGTGGCGGGCCTCGGTGATCGCGAGGCGCCGCGCGAGGTCGTCGACCGTGCGGCGCAGCTGCTCGATCTCGGTGGATGCCTCGGTCGTGGACATGCGAACCCCTTCGTTCTCGTCAGGCGGTGCGGGCGGCGAGCTCGCGGCTGCTCACCCAGTTGCCGTGCAGGCCGCGGCGGATCCGGATCGGCAGCGCCACCGTGGCGACGGGCGGGCCGTCGAGCCGCTGCGCGTCGAGGATCACCAGGTCGCTGCGCATCTCCTGGTGGCGCCCCACCACCACGAACACGTAGCCGTGGCCCTCGGGCGCGTCGTCGTCGCCCGGGACGAACAGCGGCTCGCCCACCGAGCAGTCGTCACCGGGGTAGTAGATCTGCGGGCGCGTCGCGCCGGTGGTGTCGAAGGCGCCGATCCAGCGGAACCCGGCCCCCGGCCGGTCCTCGCCGGGTACGTGGTTGAGCGCGAGGAACCCGCGCCGGTGCGGCAGGGTCTCGTAGCGGTCGTCCATGCGCGGGAACTCGCCCGCGACGTCGGTCAGCCGGGTCTCGGTGAACGTCTGCTCGTCGGAGCCCATGTCGATCGTCCAGCGCGACAGGTAGCCGCGGGCCCGGATCGGGTCGTAGGGCGCCCCGGTGACGTCGGGGAAGAACGGGAAGAAGTTGCTCTCGCCGACCGGCGTCTCGATGTGGATGTGCCGCCCGTCGTCCCACGCGCCGAGGATGTGGCTGGCGAACCGGTTCGACCCGCGCAGCCACCGCACCTGGTCGGCGCGGCCCTTCCGCGGCAGCACCCCGAGGTAGATCTCGCGGTCCGGGTCCCACTGGAAGTGCGGCTGCCCCGCCTCGAGCCACTCCCACTCGCTGCGCATCGGGATGATCGGGAAGATCACGAAGTTCTGGGTGACGGCCCAGTCGTGGACCATGCTCGAGTACGGCGCGCGCAGCCACGCCTCGTGGATGATCCGCCCGTCCGCGTCGGCCTCGTAGTAGGCGATGTCCGGGGTCGTCTCGCCCTTGGCGGCGTAGCCGAAGAACACCATCTCGCCCGTGTGCGGGTCGATCTTCGGGTGCGCGGTGCACGTCTGCGAGGTGAGCGTGCCCTCGAAGGTGTACTCGCCGATCGTCTCCAGGGTGATCGGGTCGAGCAGGATCGGCGGGCTGTCCTCCTTCGACGCGTACAGCTTCCCGCCGTGGTAGAAGACGTTCGTGTTGGCCAGGCCGCGGGAGATGCCCGCGACGGACGGGTCGTCGGTCAGCGGGTTGCGGTAGGCCCCGAACAGGGCGCGGCCGGCCTTCGCCTCCGCCTCGTAGCGCGGGGTGCGCACGTAGCGGCTGCGGAAGTCGACCCGCCCGCCGTGGAAGCGGAAGTACATCGCCATGCCGTCGTCGTTGAACGTCGGCACGTCCGGGAGCACGGCGGGCGGCCACTGCCGGTCGGTGACCACGCGGTAGTAGGTGCCGGACAGGTGCTCGGGCACCTCGCCCTGCACCACCTCGAGCCCCGCGATGTCGGCCTCGACCCGCATCGGCGCCTCGAACGCGCTCAGCCCATCCCGCGGCGGGAACCTCGTCATCGTCGACCCCCTCGTGGTGGCGGTGACCACCACCACAGCCGGGTCTACGCGACGGCGACAAGCGACCGCGACGACCTTTCCCCGATGTGGAAAGGCTGCCGGTGGGTGGGCTGGTTCTCCCGGCCCGGCGGGCTCCGCGGGACCAGGTTCCGCCGAACGCAGGCGTGAGGCTGTCGCACGGTGTGCTGCGCGCCCGAACCGGCCAGGCGCCGGGCCCGCCGCGAAGCCTGCCCGGAGGGCGGCCGGCACGGTCCGCGGCGCCACCAGTCGGCCCGGGGGGGATCCGTCCCCGGCCGACCCCTCAGCTGCCCCGCATCCGCTGCTGGATCTTCGACGCCGCCGCGATCACCGCAGGCGCGAGCGCCCGCAGCCGGGCCGCCGTGCCCAGCCGCGACATCGGTGCGGCGACGCACACGGCCGCCACCGGTTCCCCGGTGCCCAGCAGCACGGCGGCCCCGAGGGCGGCGACGGCGGGGTCGGTCTCGCCGAGGTTGGCCGCCCACCCGCGGCGGCGGACGCGGTTCAGCTCGCGCCGCAGGTCGTCCCAATCGGTGATCGACCGGGCGGTGGTGGCCTGGAGGTGGTGGCTGGGGTAGCGGTCGCGCAGCGCGTCCGGGCTCAGCGCGGCGAGCATCGCCTTGCCGCCCGAGGTGCTGTGCGCGGGCAGCAGCAGGCCGTGCCGCGAGCTCACCCGCACCGACCGGCGCCCCTCGAGGGACTGCACGAAGCGGGTGTGGCGACCCTCGAGGATCGCGAGGCTGACGGTCTCGCCCAGCTCGTCGCGCAGGGCGGCGAGCACCTCGGCGCCCGCGTCGCGCAGCGGCACGGCGTTCGAGCCGGCGACGAGCGTGAGCTCGTGCAGCGCCGGCCCGACCGTGTACGGCCCTCCCACGTGGTCCTGGCGGGCGAAGCCCTCCCGCACGCAGGTGGCGAGGAGCCGGTGCGCGGTCGAGACCGCGACGTCGAGCTCCCGCGACACCTCGGTGACGGTCACCGAACCGCGCCGCGCCACCAGCCGGACGAGCGCGAGCACGGCGGCCGCCGAACCGATCGCCCCCCGCTGCGGTTTCCGCACGCCGGAACCATAGGCACCCGGGCGCGCCGTCGGGGGCCAGTGGCAGGCTGGAGGGGATGACTACCGAGGCGGACGGGCTGTTCGAGCTGGACGAGCCGGACCAGGCGCCGCCGGTCGAGCAGGCCGGGGCGGGGGCCACGGCGCCGCTCGCGGTGCGCATGCGCCCGCGCACCCTCGACGAGGTCGTGGGGCAGGGCCACCTGCTGCGGCCCGGCGCGCCCCTGCGGCGGCTCGTGGAGGGCGGCGCCGCCGCGTCGGTGCTGCTCTACGGGCCGCCCGGCACCGGCAAGACCACGATCGCCCGGCTGCTCGCCGGGGTGGGCAGCCGGCACTTCGTCGCCCTGTCGGCGCTGTCGTCCGGGGTGAAGGAGCTGCGCGCCGTCATCGACGACGCGCGCCGCCGGCGCGACCGGCTCGGGCAGCAGACCGTGCTGTTCATCGACGAGGTGCACCGCTTCTCGAAGACCCAGCAGGACGCCCTGCTCGGCGCCGTCGAGGACCGGCTGGTGCTGCTCGTGGCCGCCACCACGGAGAACCCGTCGTTCTCGGTGGTGTCGCCCCTGCTGTCGCGGTCGCTGGTGCTGCAGCTGCGGTCGCTCACCGACGACGACGTGCGGTCGCTGCTGCGGCGGGCCGTGGCCGACCCGCGCGGGCTCGACGGCGCCGTGTCGCTCGCCCCCGACGCGGAGGACGCGCTGGTCCGCCTCGCCGGCGGCGACGCGCGGCGGGCGCTCACGGCCCTGGAGGCGGCGGCGGACGGCGTGCTGGGCACCGCACCGGCGGACTCCGAGCCGGTGATCGACGTCGCGGCGGTCGAGCGGGCCGTCACCGAGGCCACGGTGCGCTACGACCGCCAGGGCGACCAGCACTACGACGTGATCAGCGCGTTCATCAAGTCGATCCGCGGCTCCGACCCGGACGCGGCGCTGCACTACCTCGCCCGCATGCTGGTGGCGGGGGAGGACCCGCGGTTCATCGCCCGGCGGCTGATGGTGCACGCGAGCGAGGACATCGGGCTCGCCGACCCCACCGCGCTGCAGGCCGCCGTCGCCGCGGCGCAGGTGGTCCAGCTGGTGGGCATGCCGGAGTGCAGGCTGGCGCTCGCACAGGCCACGATCCACCTGGCCACGGCGCCCAAGTCCAACGCCGTGATCACGGGCATCGACGAGGCGATGGCCGACGTGCGCGCGGGCGCGGCCGGGGCGGTTCCGCCGCACCTGCGCGACGGCCACTACGCGGGCGCGCAGAAGCTGGGCAACGCGGTCGGCTACCGCTACCCGCACGACGACCCCGGCGGCGTGCTGGCCCAGCAGTACCCGCCCGACGGGCTCGTCGGCCGCGACTACTACCGCCCCACCACCCACGGCGCCGAACGCGCCCTCGCCGAGCGGCTGCCCAAGCTGCGCCGCGTCGTGCGCGGCGAGCGGTCCGGCTGAGCCCTCCGTAGAACCACGGTGCCGGGCGCCCGCAACCGGTGGGAGGCTCACCGCGTGTCGATCAGCACCCTGGTTGCGCTCGGGTTCGCCGGGATCCTCGGCTACCGCGCCTACACCCACGTCACCGCGGCCCTGGCCGGGCGGTCCCGACGCCTGCGCTCGCTCGGCGCCACCCCGGTGTCGGTCGCGGAGCTCGTGGCGATGGCGGGCGCGGCGCGCACCGAGCTCGGGACGGGGGCGTTCGACCAGCACGTCGTCGTCTCCGGCACGGCGCAGCCCGCGCAGGGCGGGCCGCTCGCGGCACCGTTCAGCCGGACGCCGTGCGTCTGGTACCGGGCGATGACGATCCGCGTCGTGCGGGACCGCAAGGGCACCCGCCACGAGGTCGACGCCGACTTCACGAGCCGGCAGTCGTTCCGCCTGGTCGACGACGGCGGAGAGCTCCACGTGGTGCCCGGGACGGGCCCGGTCGAGGGCGCGGCGCAGCTGCCCGACGAGCTCGTCGAGACCGAGGGCGAGGGCCTCGAGCTCGGCCTGGTGCGCATCGTGGCGAACCCCGACCGGACGATCCGCCGCGAGTGGATCGTCCCGGCCGGGACGCCGCTGACCGTCGTCGCCGACGTCACCGAGGCCGGGGACCGGCTCGTGGCCCGCGAGCGGCCGGACAAGCCGATCCGGGTCACGACGGCCACGTCGTCGGAGGCGGTCCGGGCCGACGAGCGGGCCGAGCGCGCCGGGTGGCGCGCCGGTGCGCTCTGCGCGGCCGGCGCGATCGTCGCGCTGCTGCTGGCCGTGATCGGGCCGTTCTGACCCCGCCGCCGAGCCCGCGGCTCAGCCGCGCGGCACCGGCTCGCCCGCCCACGCCGGGTCGCGGCCCAGCGAGGTGAGCACCCGGGTCCACGGGTCGGCGTCCGGGGCCGCGGGCAGCGCGTGGCCGAACGGGGCGCCCGGCGCCTCCCGCGACTCGTCGTCCGGGATCCGTTCGGTCATCGCGAGCGCGGCGGCGACGACCTCCGCGTCGAGCCCCGCGCCGTAGTCGTCCTGCGCGCCGAGGGCGGCGGCCACGTCCCAGCCGTGCACGAGCGTGTCGATCAGGTGCATGTGCACGACGACCGGCACCGGCGCCCGGGTGCCGAACTCGGGCAGCAGGACCGGCCCGTCCTCGTCGCCGACCTGCGCGAACGCCGCCACGAGGTCGTCCAGGCCCGCGGTGAGGGCGGGCGCCGGGTCCGCGCCGACCGGCCGCGGGGCGAACGCAGCCACGTCCACCTCCTCTCCGGTGCGGGTGGCCCGGACGGTGGCGGCGAACCCGTGGTCCTGGCCGGCCATGTGCTCGAGCAGGGCACGCAGCGCCCACCCCGCGCAGGGGGTGGGCCGGTCCAGGTCGGCGGGGGTGATGCGCGCGAGGACGGGGCGGATGCCGTCGACGGCGCGTCGGTGCAGCTCTCGAATGTTCTCCACCAGTAGATCGTCTACCAACGTTTACGATTGGTCAAGGGATATCGTCCCGCCGTGGACGGGCAACGGCACGACCTGGGGGCCGCGTTCGCGTGGCTCGCGCGCGCGATGCTCAAGGCCGAGGAGCCGATCCTGCGCGCGCACGACGTCGAGATGTGGGACTACGCCGTGCTCGCGACGCTCGAACGCGGGCCCGCCTCGACCCAGTCCGAGCTCGCGGCGGCCTCGGGGCGGGACAAGACGCGGCTGATCCCGATCCTCGATCGCCTCGAGGCCCGTGGCCTGCTGCGCCGAACCCCGGACCCGGCCGACCGGCGCAACCGGATCGTCGCGCTCACCCCCGCCGGCCGGGAGGTCGTCGCCGCGTGCCGGTCGGCGATCCGGGCGATGGAGCGGGAGTTCCTCGCCGACCTGGACCCCGGGGAGCGGGCGACGTTCGTCGCCGTGCTGGACCGGCTCGCGGATGCGGTGCGCCCCGGCTGACGCCTCCCGTTGACGGGCACTAAGTTCTGCCGTAGAACTAATCCCGCCACGACGAGGTGAACGGAGGCGCCATGATCCAGCCGCTCCCGGACCCGATCCACCTGCGGGCGGGCGGGGTGAGCGTCGTCCTCACCACCGACGGGGAGCGGCTCCCCGCGGTGCTGCACTGGGGCGCCGACCTCGGCGACCTGACCGCCGCCGACCTCGCCGAGCTCGCCCGGGCCGGGGTGCCCGCCCCGGTCCCCAACGACCTCGACCGGCCCACCCGCGCCGGGATCCTCGCCGAGCACGCCGACGGCTGGAACGGCAGGCCGGGGCTCGCCGGGCAGCGCGCAGGCCGGGCGTGGTCGCCGCTGTTCGCGCTGACCGACCTCGCGGTGGCCGACGACCCGGACGGCGGCGCTCGCGTGCGCGCGTCCGGCCGGGATGCCGAGGCCGGCCTCGAGCTCCACCTGGAGCTGCAGCTGCTGCCCTCCGGGGTGCTGCGCCAACGCGCCACGGTGGCCGTCCCGCCCGACGCCGACCCCGAGCCGTTCGTCGTCGACGGGCTCGCCCTCGCGCTACCGGTGCCCCCGGTCGCCACCGAGCTGTTCGACCTCGCCGGCCGGTGGGGACGCGAGCGGGCGCCGCAGCGGATGCCGTTCGTGGTCGGCGTGCACTCCCGCGAGAACCGCCGCGGCCGCACCGGCCCGGACGCGCCGCTGATCCTCGCCGCCGGCACGGAGGGCTTCGGCTACGCCTCCGGCGAGGTGTGGGCGATCCACGTGGCGTGGAGCGGCAACCACGTCGCCTACGCCGAGCGGCTGTCCACCGGCGCCGCCGTCCTGGGCGGCGGCGAGCTGCTGCTGCCCGGCGAGGTGCGCCTGCGGCCGGGGGAGTCCTACACCGGCCCGTGGGTCTACGCCGCCCACGCCACCGGCCTCGACGGGATCGCCGCGCGCTTCCACACGATGCTGCGCGCGCGCCCGCACCACCCGAAGAACCCACGGCCGGTCGTGATGAACACCTGGGAGGCCGTCTACTTCGACCACGACCTCGACCGGCTCGTCGAGCTCGCCCGCGTCGCCGCCGACGTCGGGGTGGAGCGCTACGTGCTCGACGACGGGTGGTTCCGCCACCGCCGCGACGACGGCGCCGGCCTGGGCGACTGGTACGTCGACGAGGACGTCTGGCCCGAGGGGCTCCACCCGCTCGTGCGCGAGGTGCGCGAGCGCGGGATGGAGTTCGGGCTGTGGGTCGAGCCCGAGATGGTCAACCCCGACTCCGACCTCGCTCGCGCCCACCCCGACTGGATCCTGCGCACCGGCGGGCGGACGCCCATCACGTCGCGGCGCCAGCAGGTGCTCGACCTCGCCAACCCCGACGCCTACGCCTACCTCCTCGAGCGGCTCGACGCCCTGCTCACCGAGTACCCGATCAGCTACCTCAAGTGGGACCACAACCGCGACCTCGTGGACGCGGGGCACGGCCCGCTCGGGGTGCCCGGCGTGCACGCCCAGACGCTCGCTGTCTACCGCCTGATCGACGAGCTGCGGGCGCGCCACCCCGGTGTGGAGATCGAGTCGTGCTCGTCCGGCGGGCTGCGCGTGGACCTGGAGATCCTCCAGCGCACGGACCGGATCTGGGGCAGCGACCAGACCGACCCCCTCGAACGCCAGCAGATCCAGCGCTGGACCGCGCAGCTGCTACCGCCCGAGCTGATCGGCGCGCACGTGGCGGCGCCGCGTTCGCACTCCACCGCCCGCACCCACGACCTGTCGTTCCGCGCGGGCACGGCGCTGTTCGGCTCGTTCGGCATCGAGTGGGACCTGACCGCCACCGGGCCGCAGGAGCGCACGGAGCTCGCCGCGTGGGTGCAGCTCTACAAGGACGTCCGCGGCCTGATCCACACCGGCACGCTGGTCCGCGCCGACCAGCACGACCCGTCGTTCGCCCTGCACGGTGCCGTCGCCCCGGACCGCTCCGACGCGCTCTACGCCCTCGTGCAGCTGGCCACGCCGCTCACGTCGGTGCCGGGCCGGCTGCGGCTGCCCGGCCTGGACCCGGACCGGCGTTACCGGGTCACCGCCCAGCCGCCGGGCGACCGGCCCGCGCTGCGCCAGCGACGGCCACCGGAGTGGCTCGCCGACGGGGTGGAGCTGCCGGGCCGCGCGCTCGCCGCGGTCGGGCTGCGGGCCCCCGCGCTCAACCCCGAGCAGCTGCTCCTGCTGCGCGCGACGGCGGTGGCGTCGTGACCACGGCCGCCGTCCCGGCGACGGGCGCCACCGCCGGCGGCCCCGGCGGTGCCCACGCCACGGCCCGCCGGGCCCGCACCCGCCGCGAGACCTGGGTGGCGCTGGGCTTCACCCTCCCGACGATCTTCGGGTTCGTCGTGTTCTACCTGTGGCCGTCGGTGCGCGGGCTCGGCCTCAGCTTCACCGACTACCGGTTCTTCTCCGACACCTCGTTCGTCGGGCTCGCCAACTACCAGCGGCTGCTCGCCGACGAGACGTTCTGGAACGCCATGGCGGTGATCGTCTGGTACGTCGTGCTCAACATCGGCTTCCAGACGGTGCTCGCGGTCCTGCTGGCGGTGCTGCTGCACCGGCTGACCCGCTCGGTCGTGATCCGCGGGCTCGTGCTGATGCCCTACCTGGTGGCCAACGTCGTCGTCGCGCTGCTGTGGTTCTGGATGCTCGACGCCCAGATCGGGATCGTGAACGAGATGCTGTCCTGGTTCGGGATCGGCCCGATCTCGTTCTTCGGCAGCGAGTCGTGGGCGATCCCGACCATCGCGTTCGTCAACACGTGGCGCCACCTGGGCTACACGGCGCTGCTGATCTTCGCGGGGCTGGTGATGATCCCGCGCACCCTCTACGAGGCGGGGCGGGTGGACGGCGCGAGCGAGTGGCAGATGTTCTGGCGCATCACGCTGCCGCTGCTGCGCCCCGTGCTCGCGCTGGTGCTGGTGGTCACCGTGGTCGGTTCGTTCCAGGTGTTCGACACCGTCGCGGTCACCACCATGGGCGGGCCCGCCGACGCCTCCCGCGTGATCCAGTACCACATCTTCGACCTCGCGTTCGAGCGCCTGGACTACGGCTACGCCTCGGCGGTGTCGGTGGTCCTGCTCGTGATCCTGTCCGTGATCGCCTTCGTGCAGCTGCGGCTGATGCGAGCCGGCGAGTCGGACCTCGGCTGAGGAGTCGTCCATGGTCACCGTCGATGCGGACACCGCCGTCGCGCCCGCCGGTCGCACCCCCGGCCGCGAGGCGGGTGGCCTGACCCCGGGACGCGTGCTGGCGTGGGCCTGCCTGCTCGCGATCATCCTGGTCACGCTGTTCCCGTTCTACTGGATGCTGCGCACGGCCCTGTCGAACGGCACGACGCTCGCCACCGCAGGGGGCTCGTTCCTGCCGGTCGACTTCACGTGGGGCGCGTTCCGGCGCGTGCTCGGGCTGGCCACCCTCGAGGAGGCCCAGGCGGAGGGCGGCACCGGCTCGGCGGTGGACTTCTGGGTCTACCTGCGCAACTCGGTGGTGGTGTCGGCGCTGATCACAGCGGGACAGGTGTTCTTCGGCGCGCTCGCGGCGTACGCGTTCGCGCGGATGCGCTGGCCCGGGCGCGACGCGGTGTTCTTCGTGCTGCTGACCGCGCTGATGGTGCCGCCGATCTTCACGCACCTGCCGAACTTCCTGCTGATGCGCGACCTCGGCCTGCTCAACACCTACGCCGCGCTCGTCCTGCCGTTCTTCTTCATGACCCCGTTCGCGGTGTTCTTCCTGCGGCAGTTCTTCCTCGGCATCTCGCGCGAGATCGAGGAGGCGGCCCGCCTGGACGGCGCGGGCCACGTCCGCACGTTCTTCCGGATCATCGTGCCGATGAGCTGGGGGCCGATCACCACGCTGGCCCTGTTGCAGTACGTGCAGTCGTGGAACGAGTACTTCTGGCCGCTGCTGGTGGGCAGCGAGCGCAGCGTCCGCACGCTCACCGTCGCGCTGGGGGTGTTCCGCGCCCAGACCCCGCAGGGCGGCCTGGACTGGCCGGGGCTGATGGCGGCCACCCTGGTCGCCGCGCTCCCGGTCCTGCTGCTGTTCCTCGCGTTCGGGCGCAAGATCGTCGACTCCATCGGCTTCTCGGGGATCAAATGAAGCGCACGACCACCGCCGCCCTGGCCGCCGCCGTCCTCGCGCTCGCCCCGGCCTGCGCCGCCGAGCGCCCGCCCGCCGAGTCCGGCGGCTGGGCCGAGACCGGCGAGGTGACCTACTGGATGTGGGACGCCAACCAGCTGCCCGCCTACCAGCGGTGCGCCGACGAGTTCGAGGCGGCCAACCCCGGCATCGACATCGCGATCGAGCAGGTCGGCTGGGACTACTACTGGGGCAGGCTGCTGACGGCGTTCGTCGCCAACGCCGCGCCGGACGTGTTCGTCAACCACACCTCCAAGTACGGCGACCACACCGCGCGCGGGCTGATCGAGCCCCTCGACGAGCTGATCGCGCGCGACGGGCCCGACCTGGCGCAGTTCGTCGAGGGCACCGGCGACCTGTGGGTCGGCGACGACGGCAGGCGCTACGGCCTGCCGAAGGACTTCGACGCGGTCGGCATCTTCTACAACGCGGCGATGGCCCGCGAGGCCGGCATCACGCCGGAGCAGATGCAGAACCTCACCTGGAACCCGCAGGACGGCGGCACCTTCGAGCGCGTGCTCGCGCGCCTGTCGGTGGACCGCAACGGGGTGCGCGGCGACGAGCCGGGCTTCGACCCGCGCAACGTCGCCACCTACGGCCTGGGCATCAACTACCCGCCCGGCGGCGGGTCGGGGCAGACGGAGTGGTCGTACCTCACCGCGACGCTGGGCTGGACCCACACCGACCGCCCGTTGTGGGGCACCCGGTTCAACTACGACGACCCCCGATTCCAGGACACGATCGCCTGGTGGCGGGGCCTGGTCGAGAAGGGCTACATGCCGCCGGTGGAGCAGGCGGTCGGCACCGAGCTGGGCCAGCTGCTGCAGGCCGGGCGGGTCGCGCTGGTCACCGACGGGTCGTGGAACATCCGCACGTACGCCCGCCTGGGCGGCGTCGAGCTGGACACGGCGCCGACCCCGATCGGCCCGCTCGGCCACCGGGCGGCGATGACCAACTCGCTCGCCGACACGATCGCGGCCGGCTCGCCGAACAAGGGCGCCGCCTGGAAGTGGGTGCGCTACCTCGCCTCGCCGGAGTGCCAGGCGGTGGTGGCCGAGGGCGGCGTCGTGGTGCCCGCGATCGCGTCCGTCGTGCCCACCGCGGAGGCCGCGATCGGTGCGCACGGCCTGGACATCACCCCGTTCACCCGCCAGCTGCGGGAGGGCACCGCGTTCCCCTTCCCGGCCGCCCAGCACGCCGCCGAGGTGGACGCGATCATGGAGACGGCGATGGAACGGGTGATGACCGGCAGGGCCGACGTCTCGTCGCTCACCGCGGCCAACGAGGCGGTCAACGCCCTGTTCACGCAGGGGTGACGGCCCGGGCGGCGCGGGCCCGGCCCAACACGTGCTCCTGCACGGCGACGGCCGCCGCCCCGCGGGCCCACTCGGTGAACGGGAACGGCTGCACGTCCAGGGGCACCGGCGCGAGCGGGGCCTTGCGGTTCTCCTCCAGCGCGGCGTCCAGCGCCGGGCGGGCGACGTCGACGAGCCCGATGCCGTCGCCGGTGAGGATCACCAGCTCCGGGTCGATGAGGTTGGCGATGTCGGCCACGAGCACCCCGAGCGCGCTCGCGGCCTCGTCGACGACCCGGCGGGCGGCCGGGTGGCCCTCGGCCGCGAGCGCCAGCGCCTCGTCGTAGGTCACCGGGCGGCCGAGCGCCTGGGCGACCGCCCCGGAGACCGCGCGGGAGGACACGAGGCCCTGCGCGCAGCCGCGGTGGCCGTCCTCGCAGACCACGGAGCTGAGCACGGGCCGGTGCCCGATCGAGCCGCCGCCGCCGTGCGCGCCCTCGACCACGAGGTCGTGCACGACGATCCCGCACCCGACGCCCGCCCCGATCGTGATCACGAGCAGCGACTGCAGGCCGCGGCCCGCCCCGAACCAGTGCTCGGCCGCGGTGAGCGCCCGGACGTCGTTGTCGACGACCGCGGGCAGCCCGGTGGCCTCGTGCACCAGGTCGGCGAGCGGGACGCGCTCGTGCCAGCCGAGGAAGTGGGCGCGGGCGACGTCGCGGCGGTCGACCACGAACCCGCCGACCCCGACGCCGAGGCCGACGACGCCGGGGTGGTCGGCCCGCAGCAGCCGGGCCGCGTCGGCGATCGCCCCCACGACGGCGGCCGGCTCGGCGCCGGGCAGCGGGCGCGTGTGCTCGGCGAGCACGTTCGCCCGCAGGTCGCACACGACCGCGAACAGCGTGTCGCCCGTGACCTTCACGCCGATGAACCGGTGTTCGGAGGGGGCGACGTCCAGCGGCAGCGACGGGCGCCCGGTGCGCGGGTGGTCCGGGTCGTCGCGCGAGCCGGGGTCCGGGTCGCCCTCGACGAGCAGGCCCCCGTCGACCAGCGGGCGGGTGAGGCGGGTCAGCGAGCCGGGGGAGAGGCCGAGCCTGCGGGCGAGCCGCGCGCGCGGCAGCGGGCCGAACCGCAGGACCTCGACGGCGACGCGCCGGTGGCTGCCGTCGAGCGCGCCCCAATCCGAGAGCGGAGTTTGTTCCGCGACGGAAGTCACCCGACGACGATAGCGGTCCGACGGTCACCTCGTCGTGGATTTCACCGGCCCCGGGCGAACGGCGGCCAGCGGACGGCGCGACCGAGCACGTCGGCCGGGTCGTAGCGCCGCTTCAACGCGACCAGGTGGGCCCAGCGGTCGCCGTGGTGGGCGCGCCAGTCGTCGGCGTCGACCGGCACGGTGCCGATCGGGTAGCGCGTGCCGCCCGCGGCGACGGCCCGGTCGAGCAACCGCCGGTTGCGCGCGAGGACGCCCGCGGCGTAGTCGGCGCCGGCGTCGGGCGGGCCCGCGGTCATCACCGTGAACAGGTGCACCAGGTCGCTGCCGTCCGGGTCGGGCAGCCGCGGCGACGGCCGGGTGAGCGCGGCCCTGCGGTGGGTGTAGAGCAGCACGAACCCGCCCGCGCCGACGTCGGCCGGGCCCAGCTCGGCGAGCGTCGCGCCGACGACGTCCTCGACCCGCGAGTCGGGCAGCCACACGGTGAGCCACGGCTTGGGCAGCGCGTCCCAGCCGATGGCGGCGCGCAGGTCCGCCACCGCGTCGTCGATGCGCGTGATGTGCTCCAGGTAGCCGTCCTCGCGGACCTCCGCCCCCGGCGGCACGGGGAGCTCGGCGTCGAAGGCGAAGGCGTTGAGGTGGTGCAGCTCGCCCGCCTCACCGGGCCGCCACCAGTCGCCGAACACCTCCGTCGCCTCGCCGGCGCGGACGACGGCGCGCAGGTGGGCGAAGAACGCGGCCGGGTCGGCGTGGGGCAGCGACCAACCCCGCACCGCCGTCGGGGCGGGCACCAGGGCGACGGTGGCCTCGGTGATGATCCCGAACTGGCCCAGCCCGCCGAGCACGGCGTCGAACAGCTCGGGTTCGGCCGTCGGCGAGCACCGGCGCAGCCGGCCGTCGCCGGTGACGACCTCCAGCTCGTGGACGTGGTCGACCTGGGCGCCGCTCGCGACCGCGGGTGGGATCCCGCCGACCGACAGCGTTCCGCCGACGGTCAGGCCCAGGTAGCCGGTGGCGGCCGGGATCGCGAGGCCACGGGCGTGCGCGGACCGGGCGAGCTCCAGCCAGGTGGTGCCCGCGCCGACGGTGGCCCGGTCGGGGCCGATCGCCCGCACCCCGGCGAGCGCGGTGGTGTCGACCACGACCCCGCCGGGCACGAGCGACTGCCCGCCCGTGGTGTTGCCGAGGCCCCTGGCGCCCACCGGGACGCCGTGGGCGCGGCAGTGGGCGACGACACGGGCCACGTCGGCCGCCGAGCCGGGACGCAGGACCGCGGCGGGCAGCCCGGTCGCGATGTGCCCGGCGTCGGACGCGTAGCGGGTGCGCGTGGCGAGGTCGGTGTGCAGCGCGCCGTCGAGCGGCGGCAGGACGCCGGGCAGGGCCGTCACGTGGCCATGGTGGCCGATCGCGCCCCTCCGAGCAGCGCCGAGCGCGGGGTGGTCAGGAACTTCCGCAGCTCCGAGCGCGACACCCGCTCCTCGCCGGTGATCACGAAGTAGACCATGCCCGCGTCGGACACGTCGCCCTTCTCCGCCACCTCCAACCGGGAGTGCACCCAGGCCATCTCGGGGCCGAGGTCGCGCAGGTAGTCCCAGTCGGACAGCTTCGTGGGGCCGAGGTTGCCGTTCTGGTCGGGGATCTGGACGCGCTGGCAGCCCAGCTCCAGCACGTCGTCGTAGGAGTGGCCCCCGTGGTCTGTCTTCCCGTGGGTCTGGTTGAACGTCCCGTTGCCGTGGGAGACGCACTTGACGTGCCGCCGGGCCGCGGGGTCGGCGGCCTCGAGGGCCATCCAGGTGGTCTCCATCGGCCCGGCGAGCACGATCGTGAGCTCGTCGTCGGGCGTCGAGGCGTTGATCTCGGCGGTGAGCGCGGCGACCCCCGCCTCGAGCTGCTGCGGGTCGGCCCCGTCGTAGAACCGCGAGAGGTCGAACCCGAACCGCTCGCCGGCGCCGAGCACGCTCTCGGTCATGTTCCGGCGGTGCTCGGAGGAGGAGTCCCAGATGTGGTTGTTGTAGATGTAGTTGACGACGTTTTCCTGGAACCCGGCGTGGGCCAGGATCGCGAGCGCCATCGCCGAGGAGGCCCAGTCGTCCTCGTCGTGCTGGTTCCCGTCGGCGGACAGCGCGATGCGCCCGGGGTCGCGCACGGTGGGGTTCTGCGCGGCGCGCTCCGCGGTGATCGCGGGCAGCGACGACCCGGGCGGGGTCGGCACGGCGGGCAGGTCCGGCGGCGGGGGTGCCCCGACGAGGATCGCGGCGGTTGCGGCTGCAGCCCAGAACATCACGTCGAAGATCGTGCGGGACGCGGCGGGCCGCCGCGGCGTTTTCGGGCGAACCTCGTGCGGCCGGGTGGCCGATGATCACCCGACGGTGGGAATCGCCGGGTCGCGGCGCACCGGACAGCTCATGCACCGCGGCCCGCCGCGGCCCCGGCCCAGCTCACCGCCCGGGATGTCGAGCACCTCGATCCCGGCCGCCTGCAGGTAGCGGTTGGTGGTGACGGTGCGCTCGTAGGTGACGACCACGCCGGGCGCGACGGCGAGGGTGTTGCACCCGTCGTCCCACTGCTCGCGCTCGGCGGAGTGGACGTCCTGCACCGGGGTGAGCACGCGGATCGACGGCAGTCCGAGCGCGGCGGCGATGGCGCGGTGCATGTCCTCGGGCGGGTGGTCGCGGACGTCGAGCTCCTTGTCCGAGTCGCCGGGCCGGATCGTGTAGGCCGGCAGCATCCCCAGCCCCGCGTACTGGGTGAACGTCTCCGGGTCCACCATCGTCAGCACCGTGTCGAGGTGCATGAACGCCCGCGCCTGCGGCATCCGCAGCGCGACGATGCGGTCCACCTCGCCGCCGGCGAAGAGCTTCTGGGCGAGCCGCTCCACGCCCTGCGGGGTGGTGCGCTCGGACAGCCCGATCAGCACCGCGCCGCCGCCGAGCACGAGCATGTCGCCGCCCTCGGTCGTCGCGGGCCCGTTCACCGAGCCGTCCGACCAGACCGCGTGGCCCGCGCGGGCGAACAGCGGGTGCCAGCGGTAGACCGCCTCGTAGTGCACGGTCTCGCGCATGCGGGCCTTCTTGCGCATGCTGTTGATCGCAACCCCGCCGTAGATCCACGCCGACGTGTCGCGGGTGTAGAGGTGGTTGGGCAGCGGCTCGAGCACGAAGTCGTCGGGGTCGAGCACGTGGAAGGCGATCGAGCGCGGCTCCGGGATGCGGTCGAGCACCTCCCGCTTGGTGATGCCCCCGACGAGGTGGTCGGCGAGGGTGTCGGCGTCCATCGCGTCGAAGCAGTTGCGCAGCGCGTCGATGGCGAGCGGGCCGTACACCCGGTCGTCGAAGATCCGGTCCAGCACGTACTTGCGCGCCTCGGGGATGTCGAGCACGGTGCGCAGCAGGTCGCCGAACAGGTGCACCGCGACGCCGCGCTCGCGCAGCAGCGTCGCGAACGTGTCGTGCTCCTCCTGCGCCCGCGCGACCCACAGCACGTCGTCGAACAGCAGCCGGTCCTTGTTGCCGGGGGTGAGCCGTTTCAGCTCCAGCCCCGGCCGGTGCAGGATCACCTCGCGCAGGACGCCGACCTCGGAATCCACCCGGTACATGCGGCACATCCTGCCGCCATCCGCGACCCCCGGCCGGGCACGATGGGCTGGTGCAGCTGGACCGCCTGGATTCGGAGATCATCGCGCTGCTGGTGGAGGACGCCCGCCGCAGCTACGCCGAGCTGGGTCAGCGGGTCGGCCTGTCGGCGTCGGCGGTGAAGCGGCGGGTGGACCGGCTGCGGGCCGGCGGCGCCATCACCGGGTTCACGGTGCGGCTCGACCCGGCCGTCCTCGGCTGGACGGTGGAGGGCTACGTCGAGCTGTACTGCACCAACAGCACCCCGCCCGGGGTGATCCGCGCGGCCGTGGACCGGTTCCCGGAGGTCGTCGACGCCAGCACCGTCTCCGGCGACGCCGACGCCGTGCTGCGCATCCTCGCCACCGACATGCGCCACTTCGAGCAGGTGCTCGAGCAGATCGGCGCGCAGCCGTTCGTGGCGCGCACCAAGTCGGTGCTGGTGCTCTCGCCGCTGCTGCGCCGCTCGTCCACCCCGCCCGCCGGGGCGGGCCGGTGAACCGGTTCGTCGGTGGCGGGGACGAGGATCGGGGCGTGAGCGACGAGCGCCCGGTGGGCACCGCGGAGGACCCCGACCTGCCCCGTGCCCGCGCGGGCGACGCCGACGCCTTCACGCGGCTGGTCGCGCCGCTGCGCCGGGAGCTGCACGCCCACTGCTACCGGATGCTCGCCTCGACCCACGACGCCGAGGACGCCCTGCAGGACGGGCTGCTGCGGGCGTGGACGGCGCTCGGCGGCTTCGACGGGCGCAGCTCGCTGCGCACCTGGCTGTACTCCGTGGTCACCCACGCCTGCCTCGACGCGGCGCGCCGCCGCGGGCGCAGGGCCACGCCGGTCGACCTCGGCCCGGCGAGCGACCACGCCGTGGTCGACTCCGCGCCGCGCACGGACGTCGCGTGGCTCGAGCCCTACCCGGACGCCCTGCTCGCCGACGCCGCGGTCGAGCAGCGGGAGGCCGTCGAGCTCGCCTTCGTCGCCGCGTGCCAGCACCTGCCGGGCAACCAGCGCGCCGCGCTGCTGTTGTTCGAGGTGCTCGGATTCTCCGCCGCGGAGATCGCGCAGATGATGCGCACCTCGCGGGCGTCGGTGAACAGCGCGCTGCAGCGCGCCCGCGCCGTGCTCGCGCGGAAGGTCCCCGACCGCACCCAGCAGCGGACGCTGCGCGAGCTCGACGACGCCCGGCTGCGCGCGGTCGTCGCGGGGTTCGCCGAGGCCCTCGAACGGCGCGACCCCGACGGGTTGGTCGCGCTGCTCACCGACGACGTGACCTGGACGATGCCGCCGCTGCCGCACTGGTACCGGGGGCTTCCCGCCGTGGCCGACTGGGCGCGGCGGGTGCCGCTGGGGTCCTGCGGGTCCTGGCGGCACCTGCCGACGTGGGCGAACGGCCAGCCCGCGCTCGCCTGCTACCTGTGGGACGACGCCGCCGGAAGCCACCGGGGCTGGGCGGTCAACGTGCTCGCGCTGCGCGGCGACCGGATCGCCGCGATCACCTCGTTCCTCGGGAACGAGCAGGTCACGGCGTTCGGGCTGCCCGCCGCGCTCCCCTGAGGGGCCGCGCACGATTCGTGCGCGAGACGGCCGGAACACGCAACGATCCGGCGCGATCCGGCAGGACTTCGCGATTGTCGCCCGCCCAGGGCGTTCCTACCGTGACCACTGTGACCAGCATCCTGCCTCGGCCGGTAGCGGCCACCGAACCCGTTGCCCGGCCGCGGCACTACGTGATGTGCCGCCCCGAGCACTTCGAGGTCCGCTACGCCATCAACCCGTGGATGCGGCCCGGTGAGCCCGTCGACCGCGAGCGCGCCGTCGCCCAGTGGGAAGCGCTGCGGCAGACCTACGTGGACCTGGGCCATCGGGTCGACCTGATCGACCCGGTCCCGGGCCTGCCCGACATGGTCTACGCCGCCAACGGCGCCACGGTCGTCGACGGCGTGGTGCTCTGCGCGCGGTTCCGCCACCCCGAGCGCGCGCCCGAGGCCGCCGCCCACCGCGCGTTCTTCGCCGCCGCCGGCTACCCGGTGGTGGAGCCGCGGTTCGTCAACGAGGGCGAGGGCGACCTGCTCGTCGTCGGCGACGTCGTGCTGGCCGGCTACGGGTTCCGCACCGACCCGCGCGCGCACGCGGAGGTCGCCGCCGTGTTCGAGCGCGAGGTCGTGCCGCTGGAGCTGGTCGACCCGCGCTACTACCACCTCGACACGGCCGTCGCCGTGCTTGACGACGCCACCATCGCCTGGCTGCCCGCCGCCTTCAGCCCGGCGGCGCAGGAGGAGCTGCGGGCCCGGTTCCCGGACGCGGTCGTCGCCTCCCCGGCCGACGCCGCCGTCCTCGGCCTCAACGCGGTGAGCGACGGCAGGCACGTCGTGCTGCCCGCGCAGGCCACCGGGCTGGCCGCGGCCCTGCGCGAGCGTGGGTACGAGCCCGTCCCGGTCGACCTGTCCGAGCTGCTCAAAGGGGGCGGCGGGCCGAAGTGCTGCACGCTGGAGGTGCGCTCATGACCCTGACCGACAGCCCGATCGACACCGCGATCGACACCCGGACCGGCACCGGCGCCACCGCGCTGCACGAACAGCTGGTGGACGAGCACTCGGCGCACAACTACCACCCGCTGCCCGTCGTCGTGGCCGAGGGCATCGGCGCGTGGGTCACCGACGTCGAGGGCCGCCACTACCTCGACTGCCTCGCCGGATACTCCGCCCTGAACTTCGGCCACCGCCACCCCGAGCTCGTCGCCGCGGCGCACCGGCAGCTCGACCGGCTGACCCTCACCAGCCGCGCCTTCGGCAACGACCAGCTCGGCCCGTTCTGCGCGGAGCTCGCCGCGCTCGTCGGCAAACAGCGCGTCCTGCCGATGAACACCGGCGCCGAGGCCGTCGAGAGCGGGCTCAAGGTCGCCCGCAAGTGGGGCTACGAGGTCAAGGGCGTGCCGGAGGACCGCGCCCGGATCGTCGTGGCCGCCGGCGGGTTCCACGGCCGCACGATCAGCATCGTCTCCTTCTCGACCGACCCGCAGGCGCGCGCCGGGTTCGGCCCGTTCACCCCCGGCTTCGACGTCGTGCCCTACGGCGACCTCGCCGCCCTGGAGGCGGCGATCACGCCGGAGACCGTGGCCGTGCTGCTCGAGCCGGTGCAGGGCGAGGCCGGGGTGATCGTGCCCCCGGACGGCTACCTGGCCGGCGTCCGTGAGATCTGCGACGCCGAGCGCGTGCTGTTCGTGGCCGACGAGGTGCAGTCGGGCCTCGGCCGCACCGGCCACGTCCTCGCCACCCGCGGCGCCGGCACCGACGCGGACGTCTACCTGCTCGGCAAGGCGCTCGGCGGGGGCATCGTGCCGCTGTCGGCCGTCGTGGCCGACGACGAGGTGCTCGGCGTGCTGCGCCCCGGCCAGCACGGCAGCACGTTCGGCGGCAACCCGCTCGCGTGCGCGGTCGGCCGGGCCGTGGTGGGCCTGCTCTGCGACGACGGCCCGCACGGGGTGCTCGCCGCCGCCCGCCGGCTCGGGCCGGTACTGCGGGAGAAGCTCACCGCGCTCGTCGGCGACGGCGTCGTCGCGGTCCGCACCGCGGGCCTGTGGGCGGGCGTCGACGTCGACCCGCACCTGGGCACCGGCCGGGACGTCTGCGAGGCGCTCGCCCGCCGCGGAGTGCTGGCGAAGGACACCCACGGCTCGACCATCCGGCTCTCCCCGCCGCTGGTCGTCACCGAGGAGGAGATCGGGTTCGCGGTCGACGCGCTCGCCCGCTCGCTGGCCGAGCTCGCCGGCAGGTGATCTCCACCCGGTAGGCTGCCCGCGGACGCACACCGAGAGGGGAGCAGCACCGGGATGTTCTGGACGGTGGTGGGCTGGATCGTCTTCGGTCTGGTCGCGGGCTTCATCGCCCGCGCGATCGTGCCCGGCAAGGACGACATCGGCATCCTGCGCACGATCATCCTCGGCTGCGTCGGCTCGATCGTCGGCGGCCTGATCTTCGGGCTGCTCACCGTCGGGCTGCGCGGGTTCCAGCCGGCCGGCTGGATCGGCTCGATCATCGGCGCGGTGATCGTGCTCGTCGTCTACAACCGGGTCACCGGGCGCAAGCGCAACCGGGTCTAGCCCTCGCGCAGCGCCCCGTCGGTCCGCCGGTCCGGCCCGGCCGCCGAGCGGAACGGGTGCCCGTGCGGGCCCGCCTCGGCGAGCAGCTCGGGGCGCAGCATCCCGAACAGCGCGGTCAGCAGCAGCTCCGCGGTGTGCTCCGCGGGCTCGTGCGGCCGGTTGATGCTGCGCAGCAGCAGCAGGTTGACGATCATCCCGCTGACGTCGAGCGCGCTCGGGAACGGACGCAGCTCGCCCGTGCACTGCCCGTGCTCGATGAGGATCCGCAGCGGCGTGGGCACGGGGGCGAGCGTGCGCGGGTCGCTCTCGTCGGCGGGGTCCGGCGGGCCGCCCACCTTGATCGTGTACTCCTCCACGGCCGACCAGAAGGACGCGGTGAGCCTGCGGTGGCGCTCGCTGATGCGGGCGAGCGCCCGGATCTGGTCGGTGAGCGCGTCCACCACGGGGCGACGCAGCGCGACGTCCCGCTCGGCCTGCCCCACGAGCGGGCGCACCATCGGGCCGTACACCGCGCCCATGAGCGCGTGCTTGGACGGGAAGTGGTTGTAGGCGGTCGCGG
>Ga0079224_100000270_pt1 | contig 46961 bp, 31 predicted proteins | sample Stecom2015_FD_80414 | JGI IMG/M metagenome (GOLD analysis project Ga0079224, IMG submission 80414) | Agricultural soil microbial communities from Utah to study Nitrogen management - Steer compost 2015 | ecosystem: Environmental > Terrestrial > Soil > Agricultural land | place: USA: Utah... | reverse complement strand
GCTAGTCGGCGCCGATCTCCGGGCCGACGATATCCGTCGGGCCGTCCTGAATCGCGACGTCGATGTCCTCGATGTCCTCGGCAAGCGTGTCGGGATCGCCCGGGTCCACCTCGTAGATCACGTCGATCGACTGCGCGGTGCCGGTCTGCGTTCGCAGGCGAAAGCGCTCGGTCATCCGGTAGATCAGCTCGAGACCCGAGAAGTCGTCGAAGAGACCGTGGCGGTAGCGGATGTAGACGTCGTCGCCGATCTGGCGTCCGGCGACGACCGCGCCTTCCGCCTGGCCCGGCGACTGCACGCCGAGCTCGTCGAGGCCGAGCGCGGCACCGATGCGTCCGAGCGTCGGCAACGCACGCCGCAGGCCGAGGCCGATCGCGGCCCGCTCGAGCGCTTCGGGATCGCTTTCGTCGAGCTCCTCGAGCGAGCGGCCGGTCAGGAGCTGCGCGAACGCCTCGCTCTCGGAGAGTCCCGCCTCGGAGAAAACCTGGCTCTGCGGGTTCTCGGCCGTGCCGGTGATCGCAAGCGTGACGTCGGCGTCGTTGACGACGCGGAGCGCACGGATGTCGAGCGCCGGATTGTCGGGCGGGCCCGTGAACACGAGGAGCCCCTGCTGGATCGTCAGCGTCTGCCCGTAGGCGCTGAACGTGCCTTCCTCGATCGTCGTCGTGCCTTGCAGGATCCAGTCGCCGGCGGGCGTATGCTCGACGTCCAGCGTTCCGGCGAGCTGCGCTTCGAGACCGAGCCCTTCGAAGCGCACGTCGCCGAGCGACGCGTCGAGATTGATCGATAGCGGGATCGGCAGACCTTCCGCGTCGCGCTCGGGCGCCTCGCGGCCGTGAACTACCGTTTCGCGCGCGGGCCGCACGGCCGTCCGCGGCACGTCCTCGATCTCGATCGAGCCTTCGGGGATCGACAGCGTCCCCGCGATCGTCGCAAGCTCCGGCGTCGCGCGCACGTCGAGACGCGGCGTCGCGGTCGCGCGCAGCTCCGGTAGATCGAGGATCAGCACGTCGTCGCCTTCGACGATCGCCGCGAGCGTCCAGTCGTCACGCTCGGACAACGTCAGCCGGCCGGCGATGCGCGCGCAGCCGATCGAGCAGAGCTCGGCCTCGAACGGGACCGTGTCGAGCTCGGCGATCTCGTCGACGCCGGCGGACAGCCGGCCTTCGGTGACGGCGATGCCGAGCGCGGGCAGCTCGGCCGCGAGCTCCGACGCGCTCACCAGGCCCGAGACGCGCGGGGATTCGAGCGTGCCGGACAGCGCGAGACGCGCGTCGACGACGCCGGCGAGCGCATCGACGCCGTCGACGAGCGCGCCGAGCAGGCCGAGCTCCGTGAGCTGCGCGGACGCGAAGCCCTCGAGCCGGCCCTCGCCGGCGGGCGGCGACAGGATCAGCCGGCCCGCGAGCGCCGTCGGAGCGAGCAGGGACTCGGCGCCGGCCCGGGAGCGGCCGCCCGTCAGCTCCACGTCGAGCGCATCCGCGTCGAGCGCCGCGCGCAGGACGACGTCGCCGAGATCGAGCAGCGGCACGACCTCATCGGCCGCATCGCCCGGCGCCCCGTCCGCGCCGCCGCGGACGCCGACTCGAAGGGCATCGTGACGGAGTGTGAGCGTGCCGGTGAGCGGCGCCGCGAATGTGACGTCGGCATCGGCGTCGGTCGTGCCGTCTACGACGAAGCCGTCGGGCAGCCACGGCGCGGCGAGCGCGTTCGGCACGTCGCGGGCCGCGAGCGAGAGCCGGGCCTGATCGAGCGTCGCGCAGACGCTCGCGTTCGCAGGACCCGCCAAGCATGCGAGCCCGAGCTCGATCCGATCGGTCCGCGCCGAGTATCGCGCGGGCTCCGCGAGCCGCCATACACCCGCATCGCGCGGCTCGAGCACGGACTCGACGAGCCGTCCGTCGACGCCGCCGTCCGCGTAGTGCTGCTCTGCCTCGATCAGCACGCGCCCGAGCTCAGTCTCCGCGTCGAGACGCAGCACGTGCGCGGCGCGCGTGCCGCCGATCCCGAGCGCGACCCGCTCGAGCGGAGGGAGACTGCCCTGCCATTCGAGCCCGATGCCTTCGAAGTCGATATCGACGCGCGGATCGTCCGTGTCGCCGGCGATCGATCCCGTCGCCGTCGCCGCGCCCGTGACGGGCGGATACCAGTTGCCGATTCTCGGCAGGCTCGCGGAGAAGCGTAGATCCGCCGCGTCGGGCGACAACATACCGTCGACGACGACCCGTCCGCCATCGAGCGCGATGTCCCCGCTCTCGATCGACAAGGTGTCGCTCGAGTAGCTCGCGACGACGTGCGCATCGAGCGGACGGCCGTCGAGCTCGCCGCCGAGCCGCCCCGAGCCTCCGACCGTGAGCTCGGGCAGCGTCGCAATCGCGACGTCGATTCGGCCGTGCAGGTCGCCGCTCCGGCTCGGCACGAGCAGCGACGGATCGACGCCGTCGTAGTCGACGCTGACATAGCCGCTGCGCGACTCGAGCTCGAACGCGCCGCCCGCGAGAACCTCGGCACCGGCGAGCGCGAGCCGCGCATGCCGGACGTCGACGATGCCGTTTGCGACGGCCGCATTCGCGGCGATCGAGGCCGGCGCCGGCAGCGGGGCGCCTTCGAGCGCAGCGTCGAGCTCGACGTCGAGCGCGTCGTCCGCGCCCGGCCGCATGCGAAGCCGTCCGCCCGGGCTCGCAAGCGCCTCGCCGTCCGGCCGGCGCCATTCGAGGCGCGACCAGTCGAGCGACGCCTGCCAGCGGCCGTCGCCCGCGTCCTCGTCGAAGCCGAACGCGATGTCGAGCTCGACGCTGTCCGCCCGGCCGGCAGTGCGGTCGGCCGCATCCGCGCCGGCCGGCGCGTCCTCGCCGTCGACCGGCAGACGCACGGATCCGCGGAGCGTGCCGCTCACGTGCGTGCTGTCGAGCTCGGCCTCGCCCGATGCGGCGAGCGTCGCGCCGGCGCCCTCGACGACGAGCCGGTCGAGCCGGATCGACCCGTCGGCGATCGAGCCGCGCAGCGTGTCGATCCGGATCGGCGTCCCGCGCGCGTCGATGTCGAAATCGTCGACCCCGAGATCGCGGACCTCGATGCCGGGCGGGATGTCCGGGAGACGAAGGTTCGATTCGCTGCCGTCGGCGGGCGCGCCGCCCGCTCGCGGATCCGGCGCGTCTTCGAGCGGCGGCTCGGGGATCTCGATTCGCCCGTTTCCGGCGTGCAGTCGGCTCAGCACGTAGCGCCCGCGGAGCAGATCGCCCCAGCTCGGCTCGACGGCGAGCGATCCGATCCGGGCGTCGAGCGTATCGCGGCGAAAGCGAATGTCGCCGAGCTCGAGCCCCGAGTACAGCGTGCCCGCGACGTGCCCGACCGCGAGCTCGCCAGGCACGCGCGCCGCGGCGAAGCGCAGCGCCTGCCTCGCGCCGAACGTCGTGCCGATGACGACGACGAGCATCCCGCCGATCAGCACGACGACGAGCGTCACCGCGGCGATTGCGACGGCGGCGATGCGGCGCGGGCTGCTCATGTCAAAGGTCGGGCCCGAGGCTCAGATGCAGCTCGGGCGAGCGATCCGGCCCGTCGAGCGGCCACGCGATGTCGAAGCGCACCGGTCCCAGCGGCGAGAACCAGCGCGCGCCGATCCCGGCGCCCGTGCGCGCCTCGAAGCCGCCGTCGAGGAACGCGTTGCCCGAGTCGACGAATACCGCGGCCGACCAGTCCTCGCGCAGCGGATGCTCGTACTCGACGCTCGCCTCGATGAGGCGGTTGCCGCCGATCAGATCGCCGAACTGGTCCCGCGGGCCGAGAGACTGATAGTCATAGCCGCGCACGCTGTTGTCGCCGCCTGCGAAGAAGCGCATCGACAGCGGCACGAAGCCGAACGGCCCGTCCTCGAGCAGGGCGCCGAGCCGTCCGCGCACGATCACGCGCGCGTCCCATGGCATTGCGGTAATCCATTTTCCGCGAAAGTCCCCGCGCAGCAGCGAGACCTCGGAGCCGAGACCGCCGCTCAGCACGAGGCTCAGGCGATGGCCCTCGCGCGGCCGCGCGAGATCGTCGCGGTAGCTGCGCAGCCACGAGATGCCGGGAATCAGCATGCTGCTCGAGAACGAGTAGTCCGCGATCTCGTCGCGCTCGAACAGCACGTCGATGAAGCGCGTCGTCGTCAGGTACTCGCCCGCCTGCGTGCGATGCACGCTGAACTTCGCGGCCGAGCTGACTCCTGCGACATAGTCCTCGCGCGTGAGCCCCAGCCGGTAGCTGCGCCAGTCGCGCTGCGGGTTCGTCACCGGCACGCGGTACTCGATCGCGGCCGTCTGCCTGACCTCCGCGAGCGTCGCCTGCGTGTGCAGCTGATGGCCCGCGCGGTTGCGCCGGTCGTTGTCGTACGTCAGCCGAATGCGGGGACCGTCGTCGGTCGAGTAGCCGCCGCCGACCGTGTAGCTCCTCGGCTCGCTCGGCACGGCGGCGACGCGGATCGGTATCCTCTCGTCCGCCGCGCCGCGAACGTCGGCCAGGACGCTGACCCTGGAGAAGTATCGGCTCGAGACGAGCTCCTGCTGCAGCCTTCCGACGAGCGAAGCGTCGAAAGGATCGCCGTCGGCGAAGCCGAGGAAGCTCGCGAGCACGTCGTCCTTCAGCGCGCCGTCGGTATCGAACGTGACGTCGCCGAATCGGTAGCGGGGTCCTGACTCGTAGACGAGGCGGATATCCGCGGCGCGCTCTTCGACGAAGACGTCGATTTGCTGCGCCGCGAACGCGCCTTCGAGATAGCCGCGCTGGCGCGCGAGCACCTCGACGCCGTCCTTGAATGTGCGGTATCGACCGTGCAGCAGGGGATCGCCGGTCCCGAGCGGAAACGCCGCGAACAGGGCCTGCATCGCGGGGTCCGTCTCGGCCTCGCCGCGGAGCTCCACGGACAGCTCGCGCACGACGACCTGGGGGCCGGGCTCGATCGCGATTCGGATTCGCCAGCAGTCGTCGGTCGGCTCGAGCAGCGTCGCCGTGATGCCGGCGCTGTAGAACGCGAAGGCGTCGAGCGCGGGCCGCACGCGCTCGGGCAGCTCGTCCGCGTGCTGCGCGATCGTTTCCGGGTCGGCGTCGCAGGCCGGCGCGTCCGGCAGGTAGAGCTGAACGTTCTCGCGGAGCTCGCCGTCGACGCCGGTCACGTCGACGGCCGCGACGGCCCCCAAAGGCACGGCGGCGAGCAGGACGGCGGCCGCGGCACAGCTTGCGCGGCCGCGTCTTTCGAGTGCGCGAACGAACATCGGAACGACGATCGAGCAATACCCGTGCCACGCCGGGGGTGCGCGCGGGGTGCGGAGGCGGGGGCAGCTAAGTGATTGTTCGCGCGGGAGAGTGGTGGTGATGGGTGGACTTGAACCACCGACCTGCGGGTTATGAATCCGCCGCTCTAACCAGCTGAGCTACATCACCACGGGGCGGGAATTATAAGCGAGGATCACGCGGCAGCGCGATCCTGCCGGCCGGTTGTTGGCCGGCGGCACGGTCCGTAGGATGCACCCGATCCGATACCGCCCGGAGACGACGCCGCCGAGCCAGCTCATGCCGCGAACCTTTGCAGAAAACCCGACGTGCGCGCCGCGTCGAACGAAGACGCAGCGCTTCGCGTCGGCGCCGCTCGTGCTCGCCGCGCTTCTCGTTGCCGCCGGTTGCGATGAAGGCCCGCCGCCCGAGCTCGGCGCACCGGAATTCGTCGGCACGGCGGTCTGCGCCGGCTGCCACGCCGAGGAGGCGGCGCTATGGGAGGGGTCGCACCACGATCTCGCGATGCAGCCCGCGACGCCCGAGACCGTGCTTGGCGATTTCGACGACGCGACGCTCACGCACTACGGGGTCACGACCCGCTTCTTCACCCGCGACGGTGAGCACTTCGTCCGCACGGACGGCCCGAACGGAGAGCTGCGCGACTACCGGATCACGCATACGTTCGGCGCGGAGCCGTTGCAGCAGTATCTCGTCGAGATGCCGAACGGCCGCTATCAGGCGTTCGGGATCGCGTGGGACAGCCGTCCGGCCGAGCAGGGCGGGCAGCGCTGGTTTCATCTCTATCCGGATCTCGAGCTCGAGCCGTCGGACCCGCTGCATTGGACGCAGTCCGTGCACAACTGGAACGGCCGCTGCGCGGCGTGCCATTCGACCGCGCTCGAGAAGCGCTACAGCGCGGACGAGGATCGCTTCGCGACGCAGTGGGCCGAGATCGATGTCGGCTGCGAGGCGTGTCACGGGCCGGGGTCGCTGCACGCCGTCCGGCCGGCGGAGATCGCTCCGGGACTCCCGGCGATAGAGCGCGCATGGCGGCGGAGCGGAGAAGCGGCGACCGCGGCGCGCACCGGACCCGCTTCGGGCGCAAGCGAGATCGACGTGTGCGCGCAGTGCCACGCGCGCCGCGCGCAGCTCGACGACGCGCTCGCGCCGGGCGAGCCGCTCCTCGACCGCTTCGTTCCCGCGCGTCTCGATGAAGGGCTCTACCACGCGGACGGCCAGATCCTCGACGAGGTTTTCGTCTACGGCTCGTTCGTGCAAAGCGCGATGTTCCGCGCCGGCGTCGTTTGCAGCGACTGCCATGAGCCGCATTCCGCGCGCCTCGTCGCTGAGGGCAACGCGCTCTGCACGCGCTGCCACGCGGAGGACGTGTTCGATACGCCGTCCCATCATCACCATGGGCAAAGCGAAGCCGGCGCGTTCTGCGTCGACTGTCACATGCGCGACGAGACGTACATGGTCGTCGATCCGCGGCGCGATCACAGCTTCAGGGTGCCGCGGCCCGACCTCTCCGCGTCGCTCGGCACGCCGAACGCGTGCGGGGATTGTCACCGGGAAGAGGGCGCGGAGTGGGCCGCGGCCCGCGTGCGCGAGTGGTTTCCGGAAGGCCGCTCCGGCACGTTTCACTACGGCGAGGCGCTCGCCGCCGGCCGATCATGGACTGCGGACCGCGCCGCTTTGCTCGCTCGCGTCGCGCTCGACGATAGCGAGCCGGCGATTGCGCGAGCGACGGCCGTACGGCATCTCGCGGAGCAGGTCGACGCGGACGTCGTCGAGATCGTTACGCGCGCGCTCGACGACGACGAGCCGCTCGTGCAGCTCGCCGCGCTCGAAGCCCTCGACGCGCTGCCCGCCGAGCGCCGCGCTGCGCTCGGCCAGCGCTTCCTCGCGCATCCGCTGCGCGCATTGCGGGTGACCGCGGCGCGCGTTCTTGCGCCGGTGCGAATGGATCTCAGCGAGCGCCGGAGGGCGGATCTCGATGCGGCGCTGAACGAATACGTCGCCGCGCAGCATTTCAACGAGGATACCGCCGAGGCGCGCTTCAACCTCGCGGCGCTCGACGCCGTCCTCGGCAGGACGGACGACGCGGAAGCGGCGTACCGCAGGGTAATAGAGCGCGAGCCGATGTTCGCACCCGCCTATGCGAACCTTGCCGACCTCTATCGGACGCTCGGGCGCGAGACCGATGCCGAGGCCGTGCTGCGCGCGGGCATCGACGCGAACCCGGACGATCCGGCGCTCTTCTACGCGCTCGGCCTGTCGCTCGCCCGTTCCGGCCGCATCGACGATGCGCTTTCGGCCCTCGAGCGCGCGGCGGCGCTCGCGCCTCGCGAGCCGCTCTACGGTTACGCGGTCGGGCTTGCGCTCGTCTCGGCCGGCGAGCGCGAGCGTGCGATCGAATCGCTCGAAGCGACGAGGCGCGCGTCGCCGGGATACGTGCCCGCGCTGTTCGCGCTTGCGACGCTTCACCGTGACGCCGGGGACATCGATTCGGCGCTGCGCTATACGCGGGAGGCGCTCGCCGTCTCGCCGAGCGATCCCGGCGCGCGCGCGCTGCTCGCCGAGTTCGAAAGCGGCGCGCGCTCGCGGTAATCAGAAGCCCCGATTCGAGCCCGCGTCCTGCTCTCGCTGGCCGCTCCCGGAGGGAAGTTCGCGAGCGTCGCGCTCGTTCGAGCGGCGCAACTGTGCCGGGCGTGTCGTGCACGCGGTGGCAAGCCGTTTCCTCGCTTGCGAATTTCAACTTCGTGGGATAAGCTCCCGGCTCCTTTACGGAAATAAACCGCCCTAAAACCAAGAGCTTCAGCCTGATAGGGCCGCCGTGATCCCGCTGCACTTGCTGAACGCGGCCGTTGTAGCCGAGGGCGCTGCGTGGGCCCGTTCCGCGGCACGGGCAAGCTTCACCGGAGACCCTCCCGCCGGCTCACGACGCGGTGCCGGCGAGGCAAGAACAATACGGGAGAGACGCATGTCGGGGATGTCCAGGATGGCTCGGCTGTGCATGGCCGCTCTCGCGGCCGCAGGTCTTGCCGACGTAGCGAGCGCGGACATCACCGTGCTGATGCAGGGCGGCGAGCTCCTCGTCCAGCCGAACGAGGTGATCAAGGTCAGGAACGACGGCGGCCTGCCGGACATCGCGGTATCGAACGCGCCGCCGCTGCGCGTGATTTCGGCCCTCTACAACGATCAGCAGCTGACGATCGTCGGCGATCTCTGCATCGTCCTGCCGGACCTCGAAGGCGAGAACGGACCGCCGTTCGGCGAGACGCTGTCGCTCGTGTTCGAGGACGACTCGGGCGGCAGCGCGGAAACCTTCGTCACGCTGAATCAGGGCGGCGACGGCACTGCGGAGCAGTTGTGCCGTGATCCGGCCCCTCCCGTTGCCGGCTCGAACTATCCGCTGCAGACGAGCACGTTGGAGGACGAGGCGATCCTGATCCCGACGCAGGCCCTCCTCGGCGTCGTGCGCGATCCGAACGGCGGGTTGCTCACGTGGGACAACCCGTCGGTGCCGGCGGCCGCCGGCACGGTCGCGATCGTCGGCACGCCGAGCAATCCGGGCGGCATCGAATATACGCCCGCGCAGGACTTCAACGGGTCCGTCAACGTCTCTTATCAGGTTAACGACGCCGACGGTGACGGCCCGGTCACATTCAGCGCGACCGTGCTCGTGCAGCCCGTGAACGACCCGCCGACGGCGCAGGACAGCACGTGCACGGTCGGCGCCGACGGCGGGCTTTGCCTCTTGACCATCAGCGATCCCGACCATGACGTGTCGGTCCTCGAGGTCATCGTCACCGGGGGGCCCGAGCTCGGTCAGCTCGGCGATTTCGACGCGTCGACGCGGCGCATCAGCTACTCGCCGAACCCCGGGACCACGGCCGACAGCTTTACGTACATCGTCGGCGATCCGAACGAGGCCACGTCCGAGGAGGTCACCGTCTCGATCAGCGTGACCGTCGACGAGCAGGCTCCGGTCGCTGTCATTCAGCTGCGCGACGCGGCCGGTGCGGCGATCCCGAATCCCGGTAATATCGCCGACACGAACGGCGAGGCCGGCGAGCCGGTCGTGCTCGACGGCTCGGCCAGCTTGTCCGGCGTCCCCGAATCCCCGATCGGCCTTTACCGCTGGACCGTGAACGGCCAGGCGCTTCAGGAGACGACCGCGACGGTCTCCGTCGAGCTGCCGGACGGTCCGAGCACGATCGAGCTCGTCGTCGAGGACGACCTCGGCCGGGAGAGCAGCCCCGCGTCGCTGCAGGCCACCGTTCAGGCCCGGGCTAATCAGGACAGCAACGCGAGGATCTTCGTCGGCGGTCAGGAGGTCACGACCTCGATCACGATCGACAATGCGGACTTCGAGCCCGGCGAGACCGTCGAGTTCGACGGGTCGCAGAGCACCGATCCTGAGGGCGACGAGATCGTCGACTACGCGTGGACGGTCAACAGCGTGCTCGTGCAGAGCGGGCCGGAGCCGACGGCTTCGCTCGCGCTCGCCGACGGCGACAACATCGTGTCGCTCACGGTGACGGACGCGCTCGGCGGCACCGGCTCGAGAACGATCACGGTCACGGTCGCCGCAGACCCGAACCTCGGCTCGCTGAGCGGGTTGTCGCCCGCCGAGCGCGCCGTCGGCGGCGCCGTCAGCGAGCTCTGCCTGCGTCTCAACAGCTTGCCTTCCGAGAGCATGACGGACGGCCAGCGGGCATTGCTCAACCGCTGCACGGACATCTTGAGCGACAGCAATTCGGATCAGCAGCGCGGCGCGCTCGACGCGCTGACGCCGGAGGAGATCACGTCGCAGCAGACGACCGGGATCGACTTCTCGAGCTCGCAGCTCGGCAACCTCACGTCGCGGCTCGCGGCGCTGCGCGGCGGCGTTGGAGGCGGCGTCAACATCGCCGGGCTCACGCTGCGCGACGAGAACGGCCGCGTCATTCCGCTCCAGCAGCTCGTCGGGCTCGCGAAGCACCTCCTGAACGGCGGCGCTTCCGGCGACGAGGACGCGCCGGACGACGTGCCCCTCGCCGGGCGCTGGGGCATTTTCGTGAACGGCAACATCATCGACGGCAAGAAGGACCGGACGGAGAACGAGGCGGCCTACAAGTTCGACGGGTGGGGCGTCACGGCAGGCTTCGACTACCGCGTGACGGATCAGCTCGTGCTCGGCCTCGCGCTCGGCTACAACGAGTCCGACACGAACTTTGCCGGAGACGCCGGCGGGCTCGACAGCGACGGCGTGTCGACGTCGTTGTACGGAACCTATTTCACCGAGAAGCTGTATGTCGACTTCATCGGCACGTCGGGATCACTCGACTACGATTCCGTACGGCGAATGGTCTATTCGGACTCGAGCGGCTCGCACGACGACAGCGCATTCGGCAAGACGAGCGGAGATCTCGAGGCGCTCGGCGTCAGCTTCGGCTACGACTTCAATCGCGGCGGCTGGACGTTCGGTCCGACCCTCGCGGCGACGGCGATCGAGGTCGACGTCGATCCGTTTGCCGAGACGGGCGGCGGCGAGAGCTCGGCGCTCGCGCTTGCGTTCGGCAGGCAGCGCGCGAAGTCGCGGACGCTCCAGGGCGGGTTTCAGGCCGGCTTCGCATGGAGCCGGCCGTGGGGCGTGCTGTCGCCCCAGATGCGCCTCGCGTTCGTTCGCGAGTTCGAGAACGAGAGTCAGGTCCTGAACGTCAACTTCGTGCACGATCCGTTCGTGAACGATCCGACGCAGCCATCGCCGGCGGCGATCACGATCGTCACCGACGAGCCGGACGAGGATTATGTCCGGTGGGGCGTCGGCGTCACGTTCGTGCGAGCGAACGGGATCTCGGCGTTCATCGACTACGAGACGCTCGCGGGGCTCAGCTCGATCACGTCGCACGAGCTGACGTTCGGCCTACGCATCGAGCGCAGCTTCCGCTGATGCGCAGCGGTTCGCAGGCGTGCCGCGCAGTCTTGTCATTTGACAAGACGCGGCGCGCCTCGACGCCGCTGTCGGCGTCACGAAGCTTTCGCTTGACATCGCGAAAGGATTCTCCAAGCTACCTGACAACAATTGCGCCTGTCCGGGAGGCGAGGCGGCCGGCGTGGGGACGTGAGCCGGGCCGCAATCTCAAGCTATGCCGTCGATCGATATCGGGAAACTGCTGACGCCTCTGTCCGCGGATTCTCCGTGCGGGGACGACCTCGAGTACGAGGCCGAGTTCATCGCGATGGAGCGCGCGGCGCAGTGGACGCCGGAAGTGGAGATGGGCTCCTTCCGCAAGCCTGCGGAACCGCCCAACTGGCGAGATCTTTTCGACCGCGCGTCGACGCTGTTCGAGCGCACGAAGGATCTGCGCGCCGCCGTGCATCTGATCAACGCGGGCTGCCGGCTCGAGGGCTTGCAGACCTTCGCGGCGGGCATACGGCTGCTGAAGGGCCTGCTGGTCGATTATTGGGACGGCGTGCACCCGCGGCTCGACGAGTCGGACGGCAACGATCCGACGCTGCGAATGAACTCCTTGCTTCCGCTGAATGCTCGCGACGGCGTCGTCGAAGCGCTCCTCAACTGCCCTCTGGTTCGCTCGAGGCTGATCGGTAAGGTCACGCTGCGCGACGTGCGCATCGCTGCGGGCCAGCTCCCGCCGCCGAAGGAGGGCGAGGTGCTCGAGCGCGCGCATATCGACGCGGCCTTCGACGATGCGGACCTCGAGGAGCTCGGCGCGCAAGCGAAAGCGGCCGGCCAGGCGCTCGACGATCTGAAAGCGATATCGAGCCATATCGCCGAGCGGGTTCAGCCGACCGATATGCCGGATCTCAACGTGCTCGTTGCCGACTTGACCGAGATTCACAAGCTGCTGTCGGCGCAGCTCGCGCGCCGCGGCGCTGACGGCGAAGGCGTCGCGGAGGCGCACGAGGCCGCGGCCGGCGGAAACGGGGCTGCGGCGCGGCAGCCGGGGAGGACGTTCGCAGTGGGCGATATCACGAGCCGCGAGGACGCCGTCAAAGCTTTGGACAAGGTTTGCGAGTATTTTCAGCGCAACGAGCCTTCGAGCCCGGTGCCCCTGCTGCTGCGCCGGGCGCAGCGGCTCGTCGCGAAAGACTTCATGGAGATTCTTCGCGACCTGACACCGGACGGTGTCTCGCAGGCGAAATTGATCGGAGGACTGGATCAGGATGATTGACTTGCGGCCATTTGCGCGCGACGGCCGGTGTCCGCATTCGAAATCAATTCGTAAGGAGTAGCCCGTGGCCAAGCAAAGCAGTCAAAAGTTCATCAAGGCGAACCGCCCCCCGCGAGTCCACATCGAGTACGACGTCGAGGTCGGCAACGCGCAGAAGAAGGTGCAGATTCCGTTCGTGATGGGTGTCCTCGCGGATCTTGCCGGCAAGCGTGCCGAGCCGCTGCCGCCGATCGAGGAGCGCAAGATGCTCGAGATCGACGTCGACAATTTCGACAGCCGGATGAAAGCGCTGAAGCCGCGAGCCGCGTTTGCCGTGCCGAACACGCTGACGGGCGAGGGGGAGCTCAAGGTCGACATCACGTTCGAGAGCATGGACGATTTCTCGCCCGCCGCGGTGGCCCGCAAGGTGGCCGGGCTCGACAAGCTTCTCGAGGCGCGCACGCAGCTCTCGAACCTCGTCGCTTTCATGGACGGCAAGACCGGCGCGGAGAATCTTCTGACCCGCGCTTTGCAGGACGAGTCGCTCCTCCAGGCGCTCGCTTCGAAGGCGGCGGTCAAGGCGCCCGAATAACCCACGGAGAACTGACATGGCCGAGCAACAGACCGAGCAACGCGCCGAGGCCGGCGAAGCCCTAGCCGTCGACGAGTTCTCGCAGCTTCTATCGAAGGAGTTCAGGCCCAAGTCGGACCGCGCGCGCGAGGAAGTCGAACGGGCCGTGCAGACCCTCGCTCAGCAGGTGCTGAGCGACCAGGATCTGATCGTCGAGGACGCAACGAGCTCGATCAACGCGATCATCGCCGAGATCGACGCGAAGATCACCGAGCAGCTGAATCTCGTCATGCACCATCCGGATTTTCAGCAGCTCGAAAGCGCTTGGCGGGGTCTCGCGCACCTCGTCAACAACACCCAGACCGACGAGATGCTGAAGATTCGCTTCATGAGCATCTCGAAGAACGAGCTCGGCAAGATGCTGAAAAAGTTCAAGGGCACGGCCTGGGATCAGAGCCCGCTGTTCAAGAAGATCTACGAGGCCGAGTTCGATCAGCTCGGCGGCGAGCCTTTCGGGTGTCTCGTCGGCGACTACTACTTCGATCACAGCCCGCCCGACGTCGAGATCCTGAACGGCATGGCGCAGATCGCGGCCGCGTCGCATGCCCCGTTCATCGCAGGGGCCGCGCCTTCGGTCATGCAGATGGACTCCTGGCAGGAGCTGTCGAAGCCGCGCGATCTCACGAAGATCTTCGGCACGCCCGAATACGCGGCGTGGCGCTCGCTGCGCGAATCCGAGGATTCGCGCTACCTCGGTCTTGCGATGCCGCGGTTCCTCGCGCGCCTGCCATACGGCGCGAAAACGGATCCGGTCGACGAGTTCGACTTCGAGGAGGACACCAACGGCGCCGACTCGAGCCGCTATACGTGGGCTAACTCGGCGTACGCGATGGCGGTGAACATCAACCGCGCGTTCAAGGAGTACGGCTGGTGCTCGCGCATCCGGGGCGTCGAGTCCGGAGGCGCGGTCGACGGCTTGCCGGTGCACGCGTTCCCGTCGGACGACGGCGGCGTCGACATGAAGTGCCCGACTGAGATCGCGATCAGCGACCGCCGCGAGGCCGAGCTTGCGAAGAACGGCTTCATGCCGCTGATCCATCGCAAGAACAGCGACACGGCCGCGTTCATCGGCGCGCAGTCGCTGCAAAAGCCCGCGGAGTACGACGATCCGGACGTGACGGCGAACGCGGCGCTGTCGGCCCGGCTGCCGTATCTGTTCGCGTGCTGCCGTTTCGCCCATTACCTGAAGTGCATCGTCCGCGACAAGGTCGGCTCGTTCAAGGAGCGGGCGGACATGGAGAAGTGGCTGAACAACTGGATCACCCAGTATGTGGACGGCGATCCCGAGAACTCGAGCGAGGAAGTCAAGGCGCGCAAGCCGCTCGCCGGCGCCGAGGTGGTCGTCGAGGAAGTCGAGGGCAATCCGGGGTACTACACGTCGAAGTTCTATCTAAGGCCGCACTACCAGCTCGAGGGGCTCACCGTCTCGCTGCGCCTCGTGTCGAAGCTGCCTAGCCAGGCCGCGTAGAGAACGCCGTCGACGTCGCGCCTTGAGGGCGGTGCGAAGCGTCTTTCTGGGATAAGAAGGAGATAACAAGTGGCAATCGACGCATTTTTGAAGCTCGAGGGAATCAAGGGCGAGTCGGCAGACAAGGCCCATAAGGACGAGATCGACATCCTGTCCTGGTCGTGGGGCATGTCTCAGACCGGCACGACGCACCGCGGCTCGGGCGGCGGCGCCGGCAAGGTCAGCGTGCAGGACCTGTCGGTCATGAAGTACGTGGACCGCTCGTCCCCGGTCCTGATGCAGAAGTGCTGCACGGGCGCTCACATCCCGTCGGTCGTGCTGTCGGTTCGAAAGGCGGGCGGCGAGCCGCTCGACTATCTGATCCTGACGCTGGAAGACGTGCTGATCAGCTCCGTGCAGAGCGGCGGCGCGGCGGGCCAGGAGCTCGTGACGGAGACGATCTCGCTCAACTTTGCGCGCGTCAAAATATCGTATCAGCCGCAGGACGCGAAGGGCGGCAAGGCCGGCGGCGCGATCGAGGCCGGCTACGATATCGCGACGAACGAGGCGACCTGATCGCTTTGCCCGCACAGCGGCCGCCGCTCGAGCTCGTCGAGCGCGGCCGCGGTGCCGACCCCTTCCCCGGAGCCTTTCGATGACCGAGCCGGTCGAGTATCTGCGCCAGGGCGACCCGGAAGGCGCTCTCGCATCGCTTCAATCCCTTGTGCGGGCCGAGCCGGCGGACGCGAAGCACCGGATCTTCCTGTTTCAGCTGCTGTGCGTGCTCGGCCAGTGGGAGCGGGCGCTGACGCAGCTGAACGTTGCCGGCGAGCTCGATCCGGGTGCGCTCGGCATGGTGCAGGTCTATCGCGAGGCGCTGCGTATCGAGGCGCTTCGGGCCGACGTGTTCGCCGGCAAGCGCTCGCCGCTCGTGTTCGGCGAGCCGGAGCAGTGGGTCGCGATGCTGCTCGAGGCGCTGCGGCTCGGCGCCGAAGGCGAGTACGCGCAATCCCAGGCGTTGCGCGAGCAGGCGTTCGAGCGGGCGCCCGCGGTGCCGGGTCAGGTCGACGGGCGGCCGTTCGAGTGGATCGCGGATGCGGACCCGCGGCTCGGACCGACGATCGAAGCGATCGTCAACGCCCGTTACTACTGGATTCCGCTGCACCGTATCGCGCAGATGCGCATCGAGAAGCCGGTCGACCTTCGCGATCTCGTGTGGATGCCGGTGGAGTTCGAGTGGACGAACGGCGGGCATGCCGTCGGCCTGATCCCGACACGGTATCCGGGCTCCGAGGTTGCCTCCGACCCGTTGCTGAAGCTTGCGCGCAAGACGGAGTGGACTGAGCTCGGCGCAGGGCTCTCGGTCGGCCTCGGCCAGCGGCTGCTCGCAACGGACGGCGAGGATTACCCGCTGATGGAGATTCAGCATGTCGTGCTCGGCGCCGCAGCGGCCGGTGACGTCGCGCCGGAAGGCGACGATGCCGCCGGCAGCGATTCGTAGCAGGGCGAGGCGACGTGGCCGAGCTGACGCCTCAGGAACGCCTTCAGCCCGCACTGCTCGACCGGCTCACGGACGATGCTCCGGACGAGCACGTCGAGGCACGCGAGCGGCGCGTGCTGTCGATGCATCGGCTGCGCAACGCGCTGCTGCGGGATCTCGCGTGGCTGCTGAACGCCGGTAACCTCGAGAGCGTGCAGGAGCTCGCAGACTTCCCGGAAGTGCGCCGTTCCGTTCTGAACTACGGCATTCCGGATTTGACCGGTCTTACGCTCGCCGGGACCGACCCCGCGCTGATCGAGAAGGCGATTCGCGAGGCGATCCTCCGCTTCGAGCCGCGCATCGCGCCGCACTCGTTGCGTGTGACCGCAATGACCGAGGACAACGCACGGGGCCGCTCCGCGCTCGTGTTTCGCATCGAGGGAGAGATCTGGGCGAAGCCGGCCGCGCAGCCGCTGTATCTGAAGACCGAGGTGGATCTCGAGACCGGCGATGCGATCTTGACGGAAGGGCAGGTCTGAGCGATGCACCGACGCCGCAGCGGAATACGTTTGGACGGAGCGGTGCGCTGAATGGATCCGCGCCTTTTGCGCTACTACGAGCGCGAGCTGCACCACCTCCGCGAGATGGGCGCGGAGTTCGCCAAGGAGTATCCGAAGATCGCCGGCCGCCTCGGCATCGACGGCGCGACGGAGGTCGCGGACCCGTATGTCGAGCGGCTCCTCGAGGGATTCGCGTTCCTCGCTGCGCGCGTGCAGCTGAAGCTCAAGGCCGAGTTCCCGCGCTTCACGCAGCATCTGCTCGAGCTCGTCTATCCGCACTATCTCGCGCCGCTGCCGTCGATGGCCGTCGCGGAGTTCGAGCCCGTTCTCGGCGAGGCGGCGCTCGCGGAAGGCTTCACGCTGCCTCGCGACTCCGTGGTTCGAACCGTGCTCGCGAAGGGCGAGCGCACCGCATGCGAGTACCGGACGGGGCAGGACACCGTGCTCTGGCCGGTCGCGCTGACCGACGCGAAGTATTACGGCAGCGCCGGCGCGCTCGCGACGATCGGCGTGGAGCGACTCGACGAGATCCGCGCCGGGATTCGCCTGAGCCTCGAGGCGACCGCGGGGCTCACGTTCGCGCAGCTGCCGCTCGACACGCTGCGCTTCTATTTGAAAGGCGCCGAAGGCATCCCGGGCCGCATCTACGAGCAGCTCCTCGGAAACGCTCGGCGCGTGCTCGTCCGGTCTAAGGGCGGCAGCGAGCCCTGGCGCGAGTACCTGCCCGGAACGTCGATACGGCCGGTGGGGTTTGCCGAGTCGGAAGCCCTGCTGCCCTATACGCGCCGCTCGTTTCAGGGCTATCGCTTCCTGCAGGAATACTTCGCGTTCCCGCAGCGCTTCTACTTCGTCGATTTCACGAGCCTCGCGCCCGCGATCGCGAAGTGCGCGGGGAAAGAGCTCGAGATCATCGTGCTCCTCGGCAGGCGCGACGCCGAGCTCGAGAACGTGCTCGGCCGCGAGCATTTCGCGCTCAACTGCGCGCCGATCGTAAACCTGTTTCCGAAGCAGACCGACCGGATCCACCTCAGCGAGCGCGAGCACGAGTATCACGTCGTGCCGGACCGCACGCGGCCGATGGATTTCGAGGTGTGGTCGGTGCTCGAGGTCCAAGGCTACGGCGCGAGCGCGAAGCCCGAGCAGACGTTTCTGCCGCTCTACGCGCATCACAACTGGACGCGGCCGGAGCAAGCCGCGTTCTTCACGGTCCGGCGCGAGCCGCGGATGCTCTCGTCGAAGCAGCAGCGGCGCGGCGCGCGCTCGAGCTACGTCGGAAGCGAGGTCTTCATCTCGATCGTCGACGCGGGGGAGGCGCCCTATCGGTCCGGGCTCAAGCAGCTCGGCGTCGCGACGCTTTGCAGCAATCGCGACCTGCCGCTGCACGTCTCGCTCGGTCAAGGCCGCACGGACTTCACGCTCGACATCGGCGCGCCCGTCGAGTCGATCCGCTGCGCGGCGGGCCCGACCCGGCCGCGGCCGTCGTTCGTCCACGGCGATACGGCCTGGCGGCTGATCAGCCACCTTTCGCTGAACTACCTCTCGCTGCTCGACGGCGGGCCGGACGGCGCGGAGGCGCTGCGCTCGATGCTCGGTCTTTATTGCGACCCGAACGATGCCGCGACGCTGCGTCAGATCGAGGGCGTGAAGTCGATCACCGCGTCGCCGGTGAATGCCAGGATTCCCGCCGACGGACCGATCACGTTCGGCCGCGGGCTCGGCGTCACGCTGACGTGCGACGAGGCGGCCTTCGAAGGCGGCGGGCTGTTTCTGTTCGGCAAGGTGATGGAGGAGTTCTTCGCGAAGTACGTCTCGATCAACTCGTTCACGCAAACCGCGTTGCGTTCGGTCGAGCGCGGAGAGGTGATGCGATGGCCACCGCGTCTCGGCCGGCGCCACACGTTGTAGAGCGGCTGCGGGCCCTCGAGGAAGCGCCGCACGAGTTCGATCTCTTCGCGGCGCTTCGCCAGCTCGAGTGCCTCCATCCCGACATGCCGCGCATCGGCGAGGCCGCGCGTCCGTCGGCCGAGTACGTGAGGCTCGGGCAGCAGCCTTCGCTCGCGTTCGCGCCGTCGGCGGTCGCGTCCTTCCGGGCCGGCGAGCCGGGCCGGCCGAGCTATCTCGCCGCGTACTCGTTCGGGCTGTTCGGCCCGAACGGGCCGCTGCCGATTCATCTGACGGAGTACGCGTACGCGCGCGAGCTCGTCCGCGATTCGACGTTCCGCCGCTTTGCGGACGTGTTCCATCACCGGATGATGAGCCTGTTCTACCGGGCGTGGGCGGACGCGCAGCCCGCCGTGAGCCTCGACCGTCCGGCCCCGCAGCGGTTCCAGGTCTACATTGGCAGCCTGATCGGCATCGCGGCGCCCGAGTTTCGCGATCGCGATGCCATGGCCGACGCCGCGAAGCTCTCGCGGGCCGCCCGGTTCGGCCTCGCCGTGCGCCCGGCCGAGGGGCTCGTCGCCGTGCTCGAGGATTTCTTCGGGCTGCCGTTCGAGCTCGTCGAGCTCGTCGGCGAGTGGATGCGCGTGCCGGACGAGGATCGGCTGCGGCTCGGCCTGTCGCCCGAGTCCGCGACGCTCGGGCGCAACACCGTGCTCGGCTCGTCGGTGTTCGGCCGCCAGCACGCGTTCCGGCTGATTTGCGGGCCGCTCACGGCCGACGCGTTCGAGGACCTTCTGCCCGGGCGGCAGAGCCTGGCGCGGCTGCGCGACATCGTCCGCAACTATATCGGCGACGAGCTCGCGTGGAAGGTGAACCTCGTGCTGCGGCGGGACGAGGTGCCGAAGTGCCGCCTCGGCGTGTCCGGCCGGCTCGGCTGGACGACGTGGCTCGGCACGAGAACGAGTGAAGACGACGCGCGCGACGTGGTGATCGACCCGTTCTTCGCCGGTGCGGCGCGAGCGTAAAGGGAGGATTTCGAGATGGCAGAGATCAATCGTGCGGCGCTCTTCGGCAAGCTGAACCAGGTCGGCTACAAGGCCATCGAGGCCGCGACGGTATTCTGCAAGATGCGGGGCAACCCGTACGTCGAGCTCGTGCACTGGATCCATCAGATCCTGCAGCTTCAGGATTCCGACCTGCACCGCATCCTTAAGCAGTTCAACCTCGATCCTTCGCGGCTCGCGCGCGACATCACCGACGCGCTCGATCGGCTGCCGCGCGGCTCGACGACGATCTCCGATCTCTCCGCTCACGTCGAGGAAGCGGTCGAGCGCGGCTGGGTGATCGCGACGCTGCTGTTCGGCGAGTCGCAGGTGCGCACGGGCCACCTCGTCGCCGGCATCCTGCAGACGCGCGGGCTGCGCCACGCGCTGACCGGCATCTCGCGCGAGTTCGAAAAGATCAAGTACGACACGCTGACGGACCGTTTCGCCGAGATCTGCGACGGGTCGCCCGAGGCGGCGATGAGGGCGAAGGACGGCTTTCAGGTCGGCGGCGGCGCCCGCCCGGGCGAGGCGAGCGGCGCGATGGCGCCGGCGCAGATGGGCAAGCAGGAGGCGCTCGCGCAGTTCACGACGGACCTCACCGAGCAGGCGCGGCGCGGCGAGATCGACCCGGTCGTCGGCCGCGACGAGGAGATCCGCCAGATCGTCGACATTCTGATGCGGCGGCGCCAGAACAACCCGATCCTCACCGGCGAGGCCGGCGTCGGCAAGACTGCCGTCGTCGAAGGCTTCGCGCTGCGGATCGCGCGGGGCGACGTGCCGCCGATGCTGCGCGACGTGTCGCTGCGCGCGCTCGACGTCGAGTTGCTGCAGGCCGGCGCGAGCATGAAGGGCGAGTTCGAGAACCGCCTGCGGCAGGTGATCGACGAGGTGCAGGCGTCGGAGAAGCCGATCATCCTGTTCATCGACGAGGCCCACACGCTCGTCGGCGCGGGCGGCGCCGCGGGCACCGGCGACGCGGCGAATCTCCTGAAGCCCGCGCTCGCGCGCGGCACGCTGCGCACGGTCGCCGCGACGACGTGGGCCGAGTACAAGAAGTACATCGAGAAGGATCCGGCGCTGACGCGGCGCTTCCAGGTCGTGCAGGTCGGCGAGCCCTCCGAGGAGAAGGCCATCCTGATGATGCGCGGCATCGCGTCGAAGATGGAGCAGCACCACCGGGTGCAGATTCTCGACGAGGCGCTCGAGGCGTCCGTGAAGCTCTCGAGCCGCTACATTCCGGCGCGTCAGCTTCCGGACAAGTCCGTGAGCCTGCTCGACACGGCGTGCGCGCGGGTCGCGGTGAGCCAGCACGCGACGCCGGCCGAGGTCGAGGACAGCCGGCGCCGTATCGAGGCGCTCGAGACGGAGCTCGAGATCATCGGCCGCGAGAAGGCCGTCGGTGTCGAGACCGCGCAGCGCGAGGCCGCCGTGAACGCGGAGCTCAAGGCCGAGCGCGAGCGCCTCGCGCACCTCGAGTCGCGCTGGACGACCGAGCGAAACCTCGTCGAGAAGATCCTCGAGCTGCGAGCGGAGCTGCGCCGCGGGACGGGCAAGGTCGAAGGCACGGACAGTGCGCTCGAGAGCGCGGCGGACCGTGCGGCCGAGGCGCACCGTGCGGGCAACGATGACGGCGACGACCTCGGCTCGGAGAGCGCGTCTCCGCTCTCGGAGCAGGACCGCGCGGCGTTCCTCGCCGAGCTGCGCGCGCTGCAGGCAGAGCTCTCGGCGCTGCAGGGCGAGTCGCCGCTGATTCTCCCGAGCGTCGATCAGCAGGCCGTCGCGTCGGTCGTCCAGGACTGGACCGGGATTCCGGTCGGCCGGATGGTCAGGAACGAGATCGAGACCGTGCTGAACCTTGCCGGCGCGCTCGGCAAGCGGGTGATCGGCCAGGACCATGCGCTCGAGATGATCGCGAAGCGCATCAAGACGTCGCGCGCGAACCTCGACAATCCGGGCAAGCCGATCGGCGTCTTCATGCTCGCCGGCCCGTCGGGCGTCGGCAAGACCGAGACGGCGCTCGCGCTCGCCGAAGCGATGTACGGCGGCCAGCAGAACGTCATCACGATCAACATGAGCGAGTTCCAGGAAGCGCATACCGTCTCGACGCTGAAAGGCGCGCCGCCGGGCTACGTCGGATACGGCGAGGGCGGCGTGCTGACCGAGGCGGTGCGCCGGCGGCCGTACAGCGTCGTGCTGCTCGACGAGGTCGAGAAGGCGCACAGCGACGTGCACGAGATTTTCTTCCAGGTGTTCGACAAGGGCGTGATGGAGGACGGCGAAGGCCGGCTCATCGACTTCAAGAACACGCTGATCCTGCTGACCACGAACGTCGGCACGGATCTAATCATGAACATGTGCAAGGACCCGGAGCTGATGCCGGAGCCGGAGGGTATCGCGAAGGCCTTGCGGGAGCCGCTGCTCAAGGTTTTCCCCGCGGCGCTCCTCGGCCGCATCGTCACGATCCCGTACTACCCGCTCAGCGACACGATGATCGACGCGATCGCCCGGCTGCAGCTCGAGCGGATCCGCGAGCGTATCCGCCACAACCACGGCGCGGCGTTCCGCTACACGGACGACGTCGTCGAGCTGATTCGCAAGCGCTGCACCGAGCTCGAGAGCGGCGGCCGCATGATCGATGCGATCCTGACGAATACCGTGCTGCCGCGCATCAGCGAGGAGTTCCTCGGGCTGATGCTCGAGGGACGGCACGTCGGCGAAATCGAGATCGGCGTCAGCGACGGGCAGTTCTCGTACGGGTTCAAGTAGCGGCGGGCGTCGACAGCCGCGGCGAGCGCTCGCTCGCCTTGATCTCTCGCATCAAGGACGAAGCTCGTGCGGCTCTCTAGTAGCGACCGATCAGATCGTCGGCACGAACAGGAAATCTCCGTTCAGGTGCCCCGCGTCCGCGAGCGCCGAGTAACGCGGGCTTTGCTCGATGCCGAACTCGGCCGCCGCTCCCCGCACGTCGTCGAACATCGCGTCGTAGAGCGCCGAGCCTTCGAGCACGCGGTCGTTGCTCGAAAGGAGATCGATCAGATGCTTCGCGAAGATGGAATGGCTGCCGCCGCCGCCGTCGAGCACCGGCGCCTCGCCGCCGGACGTGAGGACGGTGCGGGACGGAAGCTCCGCCAGGGTTCGTAGCCGCCGCAGCTCGGCGTCGCTGCCGCCGCGTGCGACGAGGCGCAGGCCCGAGTTGCGGGTCATGACCCCGGAATAGCACGAGTCGGCGACGACCAGCACGTGCTTTGCGGTCATCAGCGAGATCTGATCCGTGATCATCTGGTCCGAGATCCACTCGGTCGTGTCGTTGCGCGCTGCATTCACCGGCAGCCAGTAGCCTCTCAGGTTGCGCTGATCGAGCTCGCCGTGGCCGGCGTAGTAGATCAGCAGGCTGTCGTCTTCGTCGAGCGACTGGCGGTACTCGTTCAGCGCGACGAGGATGTCCGCGCGCGTCGCGTTCAGCAGCAGCCGCGTGCGAAAGCCGTACCGCTCGCGCAGCACCTGCTCGAGGGCCTGCGCGTCGTTGATCGCGGTCTCGAGCGAAGGCAGATGGTCGTAGCTGTTGTTGCCGATGATCAGCGCATGGTAGTCGCCGAGCGAGAAGTCGCGCGCGAGGTTGCGGCGGGGAGCGATCGGCTCGGGCGGCGGCATCGAGCCGATGCTGCGCATCGCGAAGACCTGCTCTTCGCTCTGCCTGCTGCGAAGCTCCGCGATCTGCTCGATGTGGTAGCGGGATTCGGCCCGCAGCCTTTCGATGAGCGCTTCCTGCTCCGCGAGCTTCGCCTCTCGCTCGCCGAGCTGCTGGAAGAGCTCCTGCGCGCGCTGGCGCTGGCTCTCGTTCGCGAGCTCGAGCCGCTGCTCGAGCTCGTTGCGCTCGAGCGCGATGGCCGCGCGTTCCTGGTTTAGCTGCGACGTCAGGTCGGCGACCTGCTGCTCGGTCTCGAGCAGCCGCTGCTCGGCCATCACGAGCCGGGCCCGGACGGATTGGAGCTCCTGCTCCTGCGCTTCGGCCTCCGCTCGGGCGGAGCGAAGGGCTTCTTCCTGCGCCTCCGCCTGCGCGCGCTCGCGCTCGCGCAGCTCGGCGATGGTCGCGAGGAAATCACGCTGCTCGGCTTGCAACGCGGCGATGCGCGCCTGCTGCTCGGCAATTCGCGCCTCGCGCGCCGCGAGCTCGCGCTGCTGCTCGTCAGTCGTCGCCGCGCGCGAGAGGCTCCGCGCCTCGCGCTCGGCCGCGAGCTCCGCGCGCTCCGCCGCTAGCGCGGCCGTGAGCTCCGCCACCTGCTGCTCGCTCGCGTAGAGCGACTGCTGAGCCTCGGCAAGCTGCTGCCGCAGCGCGTTCGCCTCCGCGTCTTGCTCGGCGAGCCGCGCGTTCAGCATCGCGTCGCGCTGCGCCGCCTCCTCGAAGCGGCGTGCGAGCTCGGCGCGCTGCTCGGCGCTCTCCGCCTCGAGCTCGGCCACCTCGCGCTGGCGCCATGCGAGCTGCTGTTCCCTGTTGCGAAGCTCCTCGGCGAGCCGCTCGAGCTCTGCCGCGCGCTCCGGCGACGCGCTCTGCTCGAGCTCGCTGATGCGCTGCGTCAGCGCTCCGACCTCCGCGCGCGCGGCGTCGAGATCCGCGCGGCGATCGTCGAGCCGGCTTTGCGTGTAGGCGAGCTGCGCTCGAAGCGCCTCGGCGGCCTCCGTCTGCTCCTCGAGCTGCGCGGTCAACGAATCGATGATCCGCTGCGCTTCGCTGCGCACCGCTGTCACCTCGGAGACATATGTCAAATCGTCTCCGGTAATGCCGGTCGCCGCTCGATAGAGATTCAGAGCACGCAGCGAGTCCTGCGGAACGCCAAGCCCCTGCTCGTAGAGATAGGCGAGGCTGAGCTGCGCCCGCGCGAAATTCTGCTCCGCCGCTTTGCCGTACCACTCCGCGGCGAGCGCGTAGTCCGGCGTCGTGCCGAGGCCCTTCTCGTAGATCTCGCCGACGTAGGTCTGCGCGGCGGCATCCCCGGACTCTGCTTGCGGGAGCCAGAAGGCGAGTGCCGTCTGGTAGTTCGCGCGGTCGTATGCGACGTACTCTCCGCCCCTGATCTCGCATTCGGAGGCCGTGGACCTCACGGGCCGGCGAGCCGTCATGAAGGTGCGCAGCCCGCCGAGCCGGCGAAGTTGACCGGGGAGGAGACAGTCGACGACCATCAGCTTGGCCGGATCGACCGGAATCGCGTTTCGCTGGGCCGGCGCCCAGGTCGGCACGAGGGCGGCGAGCGCCGCGCCGGCAACGAGATGCACCAGCTTTCGCTTTGCGCGGGTGCGGCTCCGGGTAATCGAGGTCGCCCTGGCGGGGCGCGTCGGCGAGAAAATCGCTGTCATAACCGGGCCCTTACCGTATCGTTTCTGTTTCGGGTTGCGGCGCTTGTAGCCGGCCGAGAATGCCTTACGCCGGGTAGTCGATCAAGAAGATGCGGCGCAGTATCGTCAATGGAGCAGGTCACCGGGGCAGGCGGGCGAGCACGGACGGCCAATGTGCTTCCCAGCAGCACGTATGGCTCATGCCGTCGATCACGACCACGCGGCCGTGCTCGAGCCGCTCGGCCGCACGCCTGACGAGCTCCGGCGGCGTCACGGCATCGAGCGCGCCGACGATATGCCATACGGTGCGCACGTTGCGCAGAGACACGTCGGCCGGATTCAGCGACAGCCGGAGCGGCGCATACCCATGGAGCGCTGTCCAGCTCGCAGTGTCGAGATTCCCCGCGAGCGTGACGACGCCATCGACGGCGTCGAGGCGTGCCGCGACGAGGACCGCGAGCGCGCCGCCGCCGCTGTGCCCGAGCAGCACGAGGCGCTCGGCGCCCGACCGGCGGCGAATCGACTCGGCCGCGGTCGCCATGCTTCGAACGACGTCGTCGCTGAACCGGGCGAGCGTCCAGTCGAGGGGCGAGCATGCGGCGGATGCGTGCAGCCCGAAGTAGCAGGGGCGGCCGAGATAGACGCTCGGCGCGGGATCGAGGGCCATCAGGCTCAGCATGAGCGGATTGCGCGGCGTCGGGTCGGCCGCGATCGTGTCGCGCGTCAGATAGGGCGTGCCGTCGCCCTCGATGTAGATGTGCAGCACGGCGCCTGCGGCGCGGCCGGCCGCTGCAGCGTTCCGATAGACGACGTGCTCGAATCGCTCGCCGCGGACGAGCTCCCGCGAGAAGCCGTGCTCCTGCGCGAGCCGGTCGATCCGATGAGCCGGAGACGAGCAGCCGGACGCGGTCAGCAGCGCCGTCAGCGCGACGGCGGCGAGCTTTCCGCCGCGCGGCGGGCGAGGCACGCAGGCGTCATGCACCGCCGAGCAACGCGGCGAGCTTCGATCTCACGTCGTTCAGCCCGCAGTGCCGCGGATGAATCTCGAGCCCGGCGTCGGCAACCTCGAGCCCTTCCTCGGCCGAGCCGAGCCGATACAGGCGTTCGGCCTCGGCTTCGTAACGCTCGATGATGCGCATGATGCCGTCGAGCGCCGCCTCGTCGTTCGGATCGACGGCGAGCAGCAGCGTGAACGCGCCGAGCGCGCTCGACGCGCCCTCGGAGAGCAGCGCGCCGTCGAACTCCTCGATCGCGAGTGCCTGCTCGCCCTGCTCGAGCCATAGCGGCGCGTACGCGGCGTCGGCTCGCTGCTGCGCGGCGCGAGCCCGGATCGCGTCGAGAAACTCCGCGTCGTACGTCGCGCAGCGCTGCATCCATGTGTTGACGTACGCGCCGCCGCCGATCAGAAGCAGCAGGCCGGCGGCGACCGCACCGGACCATTGCAGCGTTCGGCCCGGCTGCTTCGCGGCGCGAAGCTCCTTGAGGAAGCGCTCGACCGTCGGCGTGCGCTGGTCGCGAGTGAACGCAAGGCCCTTCTCGAGCGCGCGCATTCTCTGCCGGCCGAGCCCCGGGATCTTCGGGACCGTCATGCCCGTGTGCTGAGCGCGATGCGCCGGCGTGCCGTCGAACGGGTGCTTGCCGGACAAAAGCTGATAGGCGACGCACGCGAGCGCATAGACGTCGTCGCGCGGATCCGGCTCGAGGTTCAGCACCATCTCCGGGCTCGCGTATGCGGGCGTGAGCCCGCCGAGCACGGTGACGTCGAACTCGTCCGCATCGAGCCGGGCGGCGCGCGCGATACCGAAATCGAGCACTTTGATGCGCCCATCGCGCGTCAGGAAGACGTTGCCCGGCTTGAAATCCGAGTGAATGATCCCCTGCGAATGCGCGTAGCCGAGCGCCGTGCCGGCGCCTTCGATGATCGGCCAGGCTTCGGCAAACGGCAGCCCGCGCGACGCATTGCGGCGCAGCAGCCGGTCGAGCGGCTCGCCCTCGAGCAGTTCCATCGAGATGAAGTGCAGCGCGCCGTCCCGATAGAACTCGTATACCGTGACGACGTTCGGGTGCGCGAGCTCGCGCGTCTTGCGCACCTCCTGCTCGAGCGCCCGCAGCGCTTCGGGCCGCCCCTGCAGCTCGCCGGTCAGAAACTTCAGCGCGACGAGCTGCTCGTGGCCGGCATATTCCTGGTCGCGAGCCTTGTAGACGGCGCCCATGCCGCCCTGCCCGATATGCTCGAGCAGCAGGAACCGCTCCTTGACGATCGCGCCGGGCGCGAGCTCGTGCGGTCGTATGGTCGGCTCCGGCGGCATCGACGGGGTGTGCGCGTGGGGTCGCGGCTCGCCGCCTCGCGGCGCCGCGTGGGGCGGATCGGCGGGGTCCGTGCCGCCCGCGCGCGGCTCGCGCCGCACGAGCCTCGTGCCGTCGTCGTCGGCGGCGCGAGCGGGGCCCGGCGCCGCAGTCGGCGTCCGCCGCACGACGCGGGTGCCCGTATCACTTGCCGACGCGTCGGCTTGTGAAGCTCCGGTCGAGCCGGCGCCCGTCCCGCGCGGGCTCCGGGGCTTCAGCCGCGTGCCGTCGTCGTCCGGCGCCGGGAAGTGCGACGCGAGCAACGCGTCGAGCTCCGCGTAATCCGCATCGCTCACGCCGCCGTCGCGGCGGCGCTGCGCGAGGATTGCACGCGCGTGCTGCGCCGCGGCCCCGTCCTCGGCGGCCAGGGCATCGAGCCGCCGCACGAGCTCCGTTGCCGGCAGCCGGCCCGCGATCGCGGCATCGATGAGCTCGGCGACGCTCAACTCGGGGCGTCTCCGTGGAGCGCGAGCGCGCGCACGTCGATGACGACGTCGCCGGTCGTGCGATTGCACCGCAGCACCGACAGGCCCGATGCCTGCACGCGCGCGCAGGCTCCGTCCCCGAGCATGACCTCGGTCGGCGGCTGCTGCGCGTGACCGCCGGTACCGTCGTCGTAAAGCGGCATCGGCAAGCCGGCGACGACGGCACGGTCGGTGCCGGCGGCGAGGGCCGCGGCCGCGACGAGCGCGGGGTTGCCCCAGCAGAACCGCTCTCTGCCGGGCCGCGCCGTGAGCTCTGTGAAGTCGAAGGCATCGATCGGGTTGGACCGCGGGCCATAAGGATGGCGCAGCAGGAATCGGGGCGACGCGAGCCGCACGCTTCGCGCCGCCGGATGGGCGCGAAGCTCGGCGAACAGCTTCGTCGCCGCGTCGCCCGGCGCGCGCCATGCACGCAGATCCTCCTCAGTTACGATCGATTCGGCGCCCGATTCGGCGCCGCAGAGCGCGAGATCGCCGTGCGCGACGAACGTCGCGCCGTTGCGCGCGGCGAGGGCGCCGAGCTTCGCGAGCAGCACGAGATCGTCGACGTCCGGCCCGAACGTGTAGAGCCCGGCGACGATCGTTGCGCCGTCGCCGTGCGACTCCTCGAGGAGGCGGCCGAGCCCGGAGGTCTCGAGCGTCTCGGGCGGACCATCGAGCATCGCCGCGAGGGCTTCGCGCGAGACGTCGACGAGCGCAATGCGCGCAGAGGCTTCGTCGACCTCGCTCACGAGCCAGTCGAGGCCGCGCCATGCGGCTTCGAGCGCTCGCAAGCGAGGCGCGGCGAGCACGGCGCGGAGCGCCGACGCCACGATGTCGTCGCAGCGCTCGAGCGCTGCTCTGGGCGGAGCGGCCGTCGCCGACGGCGCTTCGGCAAGCGCCGTGCGAATCAGCTCGTCGACGATCCGGCGCTGCCGGCCCGGGCCGTCGCCTTTGCGGCCCAGCAGGCGCTCGAAGACGTCGTCGTCCGCGCCGCTGCCGGGCGCGCTCGTTGTCGCACGATCGCCCGACGCCGCGACGCTCGCCGTACCTTCCGGTGAGCCGTTCGCCGCCGCGCGCGCAGCGTCGTCGCTCGGGGCCGTGCCGACGAGCTCCGCGAGCGCGCGCGACGCCTGCTCGGCCGTTGCAGGATCCTCGAGTCGCGCGCGGAGCGCGAGCAGCGCGCGCAATGCGGCGCAGCGCACGAGCAAACGGTCGGGATGAAAATCGTCGAGCGACTCGAGGGTCAGTGTCTCGTCGATATGGACGGGCGTCTCGATCAGGAGCTCGATGCTCGGGCCCGCCGCCTCGAGCGCCGCATCGATGCCGCCGGGCGCGACCGCGTGAGCACGCAGGGCTCCGCCTTCGGCGATCGAGGGCCCTCCGCCGAAATCGCCGAGCACGAGGAGGTTCCGCACGGACGGCTCGCGCCCCTGCGGGCGCCGCCCGCTCGAGCGAACGTCGACGAGTATTCCGCTTTCGGCCGACACGTACCCCCCAGGTCGCCGTTGCCCATGGCGCCGCCAAGCGAACGATATTCTATGCTACGAACGTTTTCGCCGAGCGGATATTCTGCGCCCGCGGCGGGGATGCCGGAGAGAAATCATGAGCTGGACGGAGTACACGCGCGACCATCAGTGGATTCGCGGCGAATCCGACGGCGGCCTCGCTGTCGGCATCACCGCGTTCGCGGCCGCGCAGCTCGGCGAGATCGTATCCGTCGAGTTGCCGCAGGTGGGGTCGAGAATCGAGCACGGCGACGAGGCGGTCGTTCTCGAATCGATCAAGTCGGTCGTCGAGGTGCCGATGCCGGTGAGCGGCGTGATCGTCGCGGCGAACGACGTCCTTGCCGCAGAGCCGCAGCTGCTGAACGAGGATCCGGCCGGCAGCGGCTGGCTCTTCAAGGTTCGAACCGATGCTTCCCCAGCAGCGGAATGGCTCGACGAGCGGGAATACCTTGCGTGGGTCGAAGCCGGGCGAGCGGCCGAGTAGCTCTGCTCCATTTGCTGGGTATTCAATAACCTGCATGTTACTATTCGCCCGCTTCGTCGTGCTCCGTACGCCGGGGGGCCGGCGGCCCGAAGCGGTCGCTGCCGTGCGGACGTCCGGAGCGGGTATCTAGGAGTGAGCATGAGCCGTCCGCGAATCGTCGAGGTGAACTACTTCGAGTTCCAGCGCGCGCTGGTCCGCGCGACGAATGCGGGCAATCGCATCGATCGCACGGACAAGGCCCGCTGGAGCAAGTGGGTCAGCGAGAATCGCGTGAAGGAGGCGGCGTTCAAGTCGATCGGCGAAGGAAGATTCGACGGCCTCGAGCCGGTCATCATCGACGAGGAAGGCGAGTGGCGCGGCTACTATCTGGTCTCGACGAAAGAGGAGGCGTGCCTGAAGTGGCAACGCCCCGGCGCTGATTCCGAGTAAGCCCGCTACATGCCGCGCACACAGCCCGTCAGGATCAAGACTCCGCTCGCCGCGGAGGATCTGCTGTTCCGGGCGATGAGCGGCACCGAGGAGATGGGCCGCCTTTTCCACTACGACCTGGACCTGGTCAGCCCCAAGGAAGATCTCTCGCTCGACGATGTTCTCGGTCATCCCGCCAGTGTCGAGCTCGACCTGCCGAACGGCGGCGTGCGCTACTTCCATGGTTATGTCACGCACTTCTCGCTGACCGGACGGCGCGGCGGCTACGCCACCTACACCATGCAGCTGCGGCCGTGGCTGTGGTTCCTGACGAGGACGGCCGACTGCCGGATCTTTCAGAACAAGACCGTGCCGGAAATCCTCAAAGAGGTGTTCAGGGAGCACGGCTTCTCGGACTTCACGGATTCGTTGAGCGGCACCTATCGGAAGTGGGAGTACTGTGTTCAGTACCGTGAGACCGACTTCAATTTCGTCAGCCGCCTGATGGAGCAGGAAGGCATCTACTACTTCTTCCAGCACGAGGCCGGCAAGCACACGCTGGTGCTCGCCGATTCGTACGGTGCGCACGGGCCCGCCGACGGCTACGGCGATATCCCGTATTTCCCGCCGTCCGAGCAGGTCATGCGCGACGAGCACGTCTACGACTGGTACCTCGGCAAGTCCGTGCAGCCCGGCAAGTACGTGCTGCGCGCGTACGATTTCCGCAAGCCGAAGGCCAATCTCGAGGTGAACTCGGCCGTGACGCGCAGTCACGCGCAGGCCGAGTACGAGATGTTCGACTATCCGGGCGAGTACTTCGAGCGCGGCGAGGGGGACGCGTACGTGCGCGCTCGAATGGAGGAGCTCGAGGCGCAGTACGAGCGCGTGCGCGGCGCCGCGAATGCGCGCGGCATCTGTGCCGGAGCGCTGTTCAATCTGACGGAGTATCCGCGCGCCGATCAGAATCGCGAGTATCTCGTGCTCTCGAGCCGGCAGAGCATTTCCCTCGGCGACTACGAGTCCGCCGACGGCGAAGGGCTGCAGTACGAATGCCTCTTCGAGGCAATCGACAGCAAGATTCCGTACCGCTCCGCCGTCGTGACGCCGAAGCCCACGGTTCAGGGGCCGCAGACGGCGATCGTCGTCGGCAAGTCCGGCGAGGAGATCTGGACCGACGAATACGGCCGGGTCAAGGTGCAGTTCCACTGGGACCGTTACGGCAAGGCCGACGAGAACAGCTCGTGCTGGGTGCGCGTCGCCCAGGTGTGGGCGGGCACGCAATGGGGCGGCATGCACATTCCGCGTATCGGCCAGGAGGTCATCGTCGACTTCAGCGAGGGCGACCCGGACAGGCCGATCGTCACGGGCCGCGTCTACAACGCCGACAACATGCCGCCCTACGGCCTGCCGGACAACAAGACCCAGAGCGGCTTGAAGAGCCGCAGCTCGAAGGGCGGCACGCGGGACAACTTCAACGAGATCCGCTTCGAGGACAAGAAGGGCGAGGAGGAGATGTACCTCCACGCCGAGAAGAATCAGACGATCGTCGTCGAGAACGACAAGACCGAGTCCGTCGGTAACGACAACACCGAGTCGATCGGTCACGACGAGAAGATCGACGTCGGCAACAACCGCGACAAGACCGTCGGGGTGAACCAGACGGAAAAGATCGGCAGCAACAAGACGATTACCGTCGGCGCGGATCACACGGAGACGATCGGCGCGAACAAGAAGCTTCAGGTCGGCGCGAATCATACCGAGTCGATCGGCGGCAACATGACGCAGAACGTCGGCGGCAACAAGGCCGAGACGATCGCCGTCGGCAAGGCGCTGACGATCGGCGGCGGGTATCAGGTCGCGGTCGGCGGGGCGATGAATCAGACGATCGGCGGCTCGAAGAGCGAGCAGGTCGCGGGATCGAAGTCGGAGCGCGTCGGCGGCTCGCGCTCGGCGACGATCGGCGACGACTCGAGCGAGAGCGTCGGCAAAAGCAAGTCCGTGTCGGCCGGCAAAGAGATGTCGCTTACGAGCGGGGACAACTTCTCGATCAGCGGCGGCAAGAAGGGCACGATTACGATCGCCGACGAGCTCACGATCAAGTGCGGCAAGGCGACCATCACGATGAAGAAGAACGGCGACATCCTGATCAACGGCAAGAAGATCCAGGTGAAGGCGTCCGGAGACGTCGTGATGAAGGGCAAGAAGATTCTGGAGAACTGAGCGCCGGCTTCGCGAATGCGAGGCGCGCGCTCGAACGGGGGCTTGCATGAGCACGGATCAGGGAACGAGCTGCGCGCCCGGCGAAGCTCGCGAAGCTGCGGAAGAGGAAGCGTGTGTCCTTGAAGAGCCGGGCGGTGTCGTCGTCGGCGTGCTGCTCGGCCTGTCCCGAGGTGCGCCGCTGGTCGCTTTCCCGGGAAGCGCGGAGCAAGCGGTCCGGGCGCGAACAACGGTTACGCTACGCCCTTCGGACATCGGCTCGCAGGTCGCGCTGCTCTTCGAGAACGGACAGCTCGAGCGGCCGCTCGTGATCGGGAAGATTCTCGTCCCCGGCCGTCCGACACCGGCCGGCGGCGATACCGTCACCGCGAAGCTCGACGACGAGGTGCTGACGTTGTCCGCGGAGCGCGAAATCGTGCTGCGCTGCGGCAAGGCGAGCATCACGCTGACCCGTGCAGGCAAGATCATCCTGCGAGGGACCTACGTGCTGTCGCGCTCGTCCGGAGTAAACAAGATCAAGGGCGGCTCGGTTCAGATCAATTAGTCGCCGCATCGAATCGCACGGCGAAACGATTCCCGCGACAGACGATGGAGCTTGTCAACGCGACGCAGATGCAGGCCGGCTACACGCAGGGGCTGCGCCCCGACGGCCGTGAGCTGCTCGTCGTCGTCGTCAAAGGCACCTTCACACTGCCGAAGCCCGGCGAGGCGCCCTGTCTCGCCGACGAGCAGCTGCCGCTCGTCGAGGCCGACAGCTTCACGGGAGAGCCGGGCCTGTCCGCGCCGCTCTACGAGTCGGACTACGCCCCGTTCAAGCCGCGCTGCGACGTGATCCTCAGCGGCTGCGCTTACGCTCCCGGAGGCAAGCCCGCGGCGAAGGTCCCAGTCGGCATCAAGGTCGGGCGGGTCGCGAAGGTCTTCAACGTCATTGGCGACCGCAAATGGGAGGCCGGGATCGGCGGCATCGGTCCCGGCTTCGCCGTGCCCTTCGACCGGAAGCCGATCAGCTACGACGTCGCCTTCGGAGGCGTCGACGCGTTCTCCGAAGATCCGGCGGACCACGACGCGTACATGTTGAATCCGGCCGGCATCGGCTACCGGAAGGGGCTGACGACGGGGCCGATCGACGGCACGCCGATGCCGAGCACCGAGGAGCGCGACGATCCCGTCAAGAGCCCGCTCGGCCGATACCGGCCGATGTCGTTCGGGCCGATCGGGCGGGCCTGGACGCCGCGTTGCCAGCTTGCCGGCACCTATGACGACGCATGGCTCGAGAACGTGTTCCCCTTTTTGCCGTCGGACTTCGACGATCGCTACTATCAATGCGCCCCCGAGGATCAGCAGACGGATTACCTCGAAGGCGGCGAGAGCGTGACCCTCGTCAACTTGACGCCGGACGGCAGGCGGGACTTTCAAATACCCCGGATCGACGTGCCGGTGCACTTCTTCCTCGCGGACGGCGGCCGCGTGGACTCCACGGCGAGGGCCGATACGCTCTATCTCGATCCTGACGGCGAGCGCTTCGCGATCGTGTGGCGAGCGCACCTCCCGTTGAAGCGCAACATGTTTGAGATCGGGCAGGTCGTTGCAGGGAAGATGTCTCGTGCATGGTGGCGTGCCCGAGAGCTCGGCAAGACTTATTACTCGAGCACGGCCGCGGCGGTAGACCGCGCCCGGAGCACGGACGAGGACGAAGGGGCATGAGCAGTGCCCCCCTCGCGATAGTCGGCTCGGGAATGGTCACCGCGGTCGGCTTGACGGCCGCTTCGGCTTGCGCGGCGATCCGCTGCGGCATCAACAATTTCCAGGAAACTCGCTTCATCGATTCTGCCGGCGAGTGGATCATCGGCAGCGAGGTTCCGCTCGAGCAGCCGTGGCGCGGCCCCGCGAAGCTCGCGCGCATGTTGTGCGCGGCCGTTCGCGAATCCCATGAGGCCGACGCGAGCCTCGAGCCCGGGAAGACGCCGGTGATCGTCTGCGTGGCAGAGCGGGAGCGGCCCGGCCGCGATCGGGAGCTCAAGCGCAGGCTCATGGAGGAGGTGAGCCGCGAGCTTGCTCTGCCGCCCGATTCGATCACGATCTCGCAGGGAAAGGTGGCCGGCGTCGTCGCACTGAGGGAGGCACGGACGATGCTCTACGCCAAGGGTCATCGAGCGGTGATCATCGCGGGTGTAGACAGCTATCTCGACGGCCCGACCCTCGCGGGTTATGAGCGCAAGCGCCGGCTTCTGACCGCGGACAACTCGAACGGCTTCATCCCGGGGGAAGGCGCCGCCGCGATCGTCGTGAAGCGCCCCGTCGCGAGCGACGAGCCCCAGCTGATCGTCGCCGGTATCGGGTTCGGCATCGAGAAGGCCACGATCGACGGCGAGGACCCGCTTCGGGCCGACGGCATGGTCGAGGCCATTCGCAACGCGCTGTCCGATGCGCGCACGTCGATGGCCGCGCTCGACTACAGAATCACCGACGTTTCCGGCGAGCAGTACTCCTTCAAGGAGGCCGCGCTCGCGATGACCCGGCTGATGCGCGTGCGCAAGGAGGAGTTCGACATCTGGCATCCGGCCGATTGCATCGGCGAGGTCGGAGCGGCCGCTGGGCCTGCCGTCTTCAACGTCGCCTGGGCTGCAAGCAAGAAGGGCTACTCGAAGGGCCGCAACATCCTGTGTCATTTCGGCAATGACGACGGAAAACGCGCTGCGGCCGTTCTGACCTACCAACCGGTGCGCCATGCCGTCGCCGGACGATAGAGCCGCGAATCTCATGGAAGCGTCGAACGTTTCGCGAAAACGCACGGAGCACGTGCCTTCCGTGTTGCAGCAGCATGCAGAGGAGGCGTCGTTCCTTTGGCTTCTGCGAAGCGCGGCGGTCGCGGAGCCGCACTACTCGCTGCAGGATCTGTCGGTTCTCGATACTCGGGTCGAGGCCCATATCGACGCGCTGCGTATCGCCGGAGGCGCCGGTATCGCAACATGTCTCGAAGCCCTAGCGAACGAGGAGGCCGGGGAAGCATTCGCCGCCGCACTGCTCGCCTTCGAGCGCGGCGATGCAGAAGCGGTCGAGCAGGTCGTCAGGGTGATCGAGCGGTCGCCGGCCGCTTTTGCCGGGGCGGCTTCCGCCCTCGGCTGGCTGCAGCTGCCTGACGCGCTCGCGTGGATCTCGAGAATGACCGAGGCCCGCTCGCCGACCTATCGCAGGCTCGGCATCGCGGCGTACTCGATCCATCGCGAGGATCCCGGTCCCGCGCTCGTGCGGCTCGTGGAGGACGGCGAGGTGTTCGTTCGGGTGCGCGCGCTGCGCGCCGTCGGCGAGCTCAAGCGTCGAGACCTCTTGCCCGTGCTTCGAGCCGCGTTGCGAAGCGAGGACGATGCCGTGCGGTTCTGGGCGGCGTGGTCCGCGACGCTGCTCGGCGAGCAGGCGGGCGCCGAGCACCTGCGAACCTTCGTTCATTCCGGGAAGCCCTTTGCCTACCGCGCGATCCAGCTCGTGCCTCGCGTGCTGCGGCTCGACGACGCGATCGGCTGGGTAAAGCAGCTCGCGACGAACGCGGCGACCCGGCGGGTTGCGGTGATCGGCAGCGGTGTCGTCGGCGACCCGAGCTTCATCCCCGGGCTCATTGGGCTGATGAGCGTTCCGGAGTACGCCCGAGTCGCCGGGGCGGCGTTCTCGATGATCACCGGCGTCGATCTCGCATTCGAGGACCTCGAGGGCGACCGTCCGGCCGGTTTCGAGGCGGGGCCGACAGAAGATCCGGACGACGAGAACGTCGAGATGGACCCGGACGAGAATCTGCCGTGGCCCGCGCAAGGGCTCGTACGGCGATGGTGGGAGACGAATTCGGAACGATTCCGACCGGGACGACGCTATCTATGCGGACGGGCGCTCGACGCGGAGAACTGCCGCAGGGTGCTGCGCGAAGGTCGTCAACGGCAGCGAATCGCCGCGGCCTACGAGCTCGCGCTGATGAACGCTGCGGAGCCTCTGTTCGAGTGGCGCGCTCCGGCGTTTCGACAGGAGCAATGGCTGGGCCGTGCTGGAGCTTGACGCGCGGACGTCGGCAAACAGCGGAAAGAGGATCGAATGGCGAACGGGGTTTACGCAAACGGCAGGGAGATTGCCTGCAAAGCGGCGATGGGCAAGACGATCTGTGCGTTTCCCGACGTGTGTTTCACGCCTCCGCAGACGCCGGCGACCCCGCCCGGCGTTCCGGTGCCCTATCCGAATACCGCGATGGCGTCGGATACTTCGTCGGGCAGCAAGAGCGTGAAGATCTCGAACAAGGAGGTCGTGTTGAAGAACAGCTCGTTCTTCAAGACGTCCTTCGGCGACGAAGCGGGCTGCGCTCCGAAGAAGGGCGTGGTGACCAGCAAGATCAAAGGCAAGGCGTACTTCAACGCCTGGTCGATGGATGTGAAGTTCGAAGGCAAGAACGTCGCAAGGCACCTGGACCTTACGACGAACAATCATGGCTCGGCGCCCGGCGACACGCCGCCGTGGACGTACATCGACAGGATGGCGATGGGGAACATCGAAGAATGCAAGGCCGAGAAGGAGAACGTCGAGTCGAAATGCGGCGACCTGAATGCGCCCGTCAAATGCCCGCCGGCCGGAGCCGAGCTCGTCGCGGCCCGCAAGACGGCCTCCGGCAAGAGCAAAGCCGAGAAGCAGGCGCTCGAGAGAAAGCTCGGCGGCCAGATTCAACGTGACGAGTGCCAGAAGGCGCTCCGCTGCTTCCTGTCGCCCTACGAGCCGAGCAAGTGCTGTCCCGGGCAGACCCCCGATCATCTGATCGACGTGAAGTCCTTCGTCGAATCCGGAGCCGATCGCGTGACCGGCACACGCAAACCGGGCTGGTCGAAGTACGATGCGAAGGCTGCGCCCTGCATGTGCGTGGAAGGCGGGGCGGCGACGTGCTCGACGCATGGCGTGCTTTCGACGAAGCGCAAGGCCTTCGTGAACGCGCTCGGCGGCGCCGGTAAGGACGTGGATCTCGAAACGGCGGCGATCGTCGGCGCCGTAACGGCGGCCGACACCTTCAAGGGGTGCAGCGCAGAGTGTCTCGAAGCGCAGCTCTTGAATTATCACCGCGGAGTTCAGGAACAGGGTGCTCAGGTGTCGATGTCTCAGTACGGACTAGGCGAGGACGCGCCGTGGAAAAGGGGAATCTCGGCGCACGCACAGCGGCTCGCGAAGGCATGGGTGGGTTGAGTGTCCCCGGAACTCAAGCTGACTGACGTAGACTTCCGGCCGCCGGGAATCAGCTTCATTACCGGCGCGCCTTTTGCTGCCGGTGTTGGCCTCTTGGCCTTATCCATCGACGAGCTTTTCAGGAACGACGAGCCGCACAGCATCCTCGTCGTGAAGGACGGCGACTCGGCGAGAGGCGCGCTCGTCCCGTCCAACGTCGCCGACGTCGTCGTCGCGTCCGATGCGGATGGCCGCCGATACGGCTATTTCCTCGGCGAGGACGGCGGCGTATGGTGCTACGACGGACGCGGGATCGTCAGCTCTGACGGAATCGAGTCGCCGCGGAACATTCGCGCGCTGCGCTCGCTGGGATTGACGAGCGGCAGCCATGTCGCCGCCGGGGGCGGCAGCACCGTGTTCGTCAGAAGACCCGGTTCAGCATGGGCCGACCTCGACATGAGCTCGGTCCTCGAGAGGGAGGGGCTGAGGTATGTCGGGTTCGAGAAGGTACTGGCCTCCGCGGACGGCAGCTTCTTCCTTTTCGGGTGGAGCGGTGTCGCCGTGATGCTCGGCAACGGGGGCTCGACGGTTCGTCTGGATCTGCCTACGAACCTCGATCTCTACGACGCGGCATGGGGCGAGGACGGCTACATTTATGCGTGCGGGGACGAAGGCACCGTCCTGCGCGGACGCGGTATCGACGACTGGTCCGTCATCGATAATGAGATCACCGACGAGAAGCTCTGGGGCGTCTGCTCGTTCGGCGGCAGGGTGTTCGTGTGCAGCATGCACCTGATCTACGAGGTGGTCGGATCCGAGCTTCGGCACACGGACTATTCGGAGAGGAGCGACATCCCGAGCTTTACGTACCGTCTCCGGAGCTGCTCGGACTGTGCATGGTCCATCGGCGCAAAGCAGCTCGTGGAGTACGACGGCTCCGACTGGCGCGAGCTGATTCTCCTCTCGTGACGGAATCGGCGGGTCGATCCGTTCCCGTCGGTCATGATGCGCTCCGATGACCTTCCCGGCAGCCGACCTGATTCTCGTCGCGATCGCGATAGTGCTCGTGGTCCTGTCCGCGCGAGGTTACCGGCGGGAAGGAAGGCTTGCCTCTCAACATAAGACGTGGCTGACGGTCGCGGGTATCTTCGTCGCGGTCGTGATCCTGCTCCGTCTGACGGCGCGGTAGCGGTTTACGACGCCGTTGATTTTTCTCGGCCTTCCTCGCTGCCGCCGGGCGGAAAGCCTTCATCGTGCGAATCTCGCTAAGGAGGGCTCATCCCGTTATCATCGCCCCCTGAGTTGCGGAGGCGTCGATAGAAGAATCAGAGGCATGCCTGTTACCCTTCGAGTCTCGAGTCATCAACGCCCGGCATTGGGTAGAAACGCCTCGCGCGTGTTCGAGAGAGGGGGAACCATCGGTCGCCTGCCCGACAACGATTGGGTACTGCCCGACCCGGAAAAGGTCGTCTCCGGGCACCACGCGGAAATCTCTCTGCAGAACAACACCTATTTTCTGACGGACCGCAGCACCAACGGCACTGTTGTCAACGGTCTGGAGATCCCGAAGGGCAATCCCGTGCCGCTTCGAAACGGCGACGTCGTGACGATTGGCAGCTATGAGATCGAGGTGGTCGTCGAAGCCGCGGGCGCCGAGCGGAATGCGTTCGGGCTTCAGGACGCCGCTGCGAACGTCGACGACCTTCTCGGGGCCGGCGACGAAAGCAAGGATCCGTTGAAGTTCTTCGAGCCCGACGACGATTGGGCTTCCAGGACCGCGCAGCCGCAACGCGCTCAATGGGACCATGCTGCACCTGAATCGGACGTCTTCGTACCCCCTCCAGTCACGACGCAGGGAGTCCCGGAAATTCCCGTGGACTGGGACAAGCCGGAAGGCGACAGGCACGACTTCTTCGATTCAGGGTTCTCCGGCCCGAGTGATCCCGGCCCCCCCGAGCACGGTTTTTTCGACGCCGATTCTCCCGAGCCGGATTTCGGTCTCGGCGTCTCCGGCCACCGCGCAGGCTTGCCCGATTCCGCTCGGGCCGGTCAAGGCCGCGTACAAGCATCGCCGGAGTCGAGCTTCCCGTTCACGGGATCCGCGTCTACGCCCGACTCGCCATCGAGCAGCGCCGAGCGACGGCCTGACCTTCGCACGGCACAAGACGGTTCGCTCGCGCAGCCCGTGCCCGCCGGCGATAGCCGCGGCGGACTCGGCGGCGTGTCAACGGACCTCGAAGCCCTGTTCCGCGCCGCCGGCATCGAGCCGACCGCTGTCGACGAGTGCGTGCTCGCGTCGCTCGGCGAGATCCTGCACGTCGTCGTGGAGGGGCTCGTCGACGTGCTGCGCGCCCGGGCGGAGATCAAGAATCAGTTCCGCGTGCCGATGACGACGTTGAAGGTGTCCGAGAACAATCCGCTCAAGTTCTCGGCGAACGCGAACGACGCGTTGTTCAACTTGTTCGGACGGCGCAACGCCGGCTTCAGTGAGCCGGTCGACGCGTTTCGCGAGGCGTTTGCGGACCTGAAGGCCCATCAGTTCGCGATGCTCGCCGGCATGCGCTCCGCGTTCGATGCGCTGCTGAAGCGGTTCGATCCGGACGGCCTTCAGGAGAGCTTCGACCGCGGAATGAAGCGCGGAGCGCTGCTCGACGTCATGAACAAGACGAAGTACTGGGAGCTGTATCGGGAGATGTACGCCGAGCTCGGCAACGACGACACGACGTTCCGGCGCCTCTTCGGCGACGAGTTCGCGCAAGCCTACGAGGAGCAAATGCAGCGCTTGTCGGCCGCGCCGCGACGAGGGCAGTAGAGCGGCGCTCGGCGCCGTCGATCGAGCGGCCGCGGCGGTACGGAAGCGCAGAAGGCAGCAGCAACGCGAGCCGTACGGCGGGCTTTTCGGACTGCCGCGGCGCCACGACGAAGCAGTTCGGGGGAAAGATGCACGATCGACACTTTCTGCAATGGCTCGTGCCGGCCGTCCTCGCCATCGGTCTCGTTTTCGCCGAGGCTCCTGCGGTCGCGAAGGAGACGAAGCTGAAGAGCGAGGTGATCGCGACGGAGCAAATCAACCCGAGCCGCAGCGGCGCTCCGCAGCCCGTCAGGATTCACATTTTCTACCTCGCCGAGGACGACAAGTTCCTGCAGGCCAACTTCGCCGCGCTCGCGGATCCCGAGTCGGCCGTGCTCGGCGACGAGCTCGTGCGGCGCGTCGCGCATCTGATCGGTCCCGGGGAGACGCTCGAGCTCGACGAGAGCTTCGACGAGGCGGCGCGCTTCATCGGCGTCGTCGCCGAGTTCACTCAGCTCGATTCGGCCACGTGGCGGGCGGTTGCCGCGGTCCCGGCGCGGCGCTGGACCGACGTGCTGCGCCTTTTCCGAAACAACAAGCTCGAGATCCTCGTCGACGGCACGACCGTCACCTGCGCGATCGTCGAGGATTAGGGTAGAGAATGTCCTGGAACAATAAGGTCATCTGGTCGGAGGGGCTGTTCCTGCAGCCCCACCATTTCCAACAGCACGATCGCTACGTCGAATCGTACGTCGAGGGGCGCTGCGGCCCGCTGCGCAACCACGGCTGGGGCTTCTCGGAGCTCAAGCTCGATACGTCGCAGCTCGGCATCGGCAAGGTCGCGATTGCCGAGGCGCGCGGCGTCTTTCCGGACGGCACGCCGTTCAACATCCCGGACGACGATCGGCCGCCGCCGCCGCTCGACTTGAACGAGAGCGTGCGCGACTGCCGCGTGCATCTCGCGCTGCCGATCCGCCGGCTCGGTCAGCGCGAGGTCGACGCCGCCGAGCAGCACGAGGGTCTCGCCCGCTACATCGAGCGCGAGGTCGAGACGCAGGATACGAGCGCGGACGCGCAGAACGTTGCGCTGATGCGCGTCGGCACGCTGCGCACGCGCTTGCTGCTCGATACCGATCCGCGCGCCGAATACGCATGCATGGCCGCCGCGCACGTCCTCGAGGTCCGGGCGGACCGCAACGTCGTGCTGCAGCCCGGATTCGTGCCGCCGGTGCTCGACTGCCAGGTTTCGCCGGTGCTGGCCGGCTTCCTGAGCGAGCTTAAGGGTCTGCTGCACCAGCGCGCGGACGCGCTCGCTGGCCGGGTGTCCGCATCGGGGCGCGGAGGCGCGGCGGAGATCGCGGAATTCCTGCTGCTGCAGGTGCTGAATCGCTGCGAGCCGGTCGTGGCTCACCTCGAAGGGCTCGCGGGGCTGCATCCCGAGGAGCTCTACCGCACGCTGCTCGCGATGGCGGGCGAGGTCATGACGTTCACGAGCGCGCAGAAGCGGCCGTACGAGTTTCCGCGCTACCGGCACGACGACCTCAAGGCGACGTTCGAGCCGGTGATCGGGGCGCTGCGCGAAGCGTTCGCGACGACGATCGATCCGACGGCCGTGCAGATTCCGTTGAAGGAGCCGCGCTTCGGCATCCGCGCCGCGCCGCTCGCCGATCGCTCGCTGCTCGGCTCGTCGAGCTTCGTGCTCGCGGTGCGCGCCGACATGCCGGTCGACGACCTGAGGCGCCGCTTCCCGGCGCAGTCGAAGGTCGGCTCGGTGGAGAAGATCCGCGATCTCGTGATGGGGCAGCTGCCCGGCGTCGCGATAAGGCCGCTGCCGGTCGCTCCGCGTCAAATCCCGTATCACGCCGATTTCACGTATTTCGAGCTGGATCGCTCGAGCCCCTACTGGCCGGACCTGCAAAACTCCGGCGGCTTCGCGATTCACGTCGGCGGCGAGTTCCCGGGTCTCGACATGCAGTTCTGGGCGATCCGCAGGTCCTAGAGAGGGCACGATGAGCGGCGACGATACCTTCTTCCGCGCTCCCCGCGACGACCGCACGGTGCTGCGGCCGCGGCCCGGCGGACGCCAGGCGCCCGGCGCCGGCGCCGCGCAGCGTCCCGCGCCGACCCCGGGCACGGGCGGCGGCTACGGCAGCGGTGGTTACGGCATGGGCGGCTACGGCACGGCCGCCGCTGCCGCCGCGCTCCCGCGCGCCGATTCGTCGGACATCAACCCGCTCCTCGGCGCCGCGGCGCCGCTGATCGCGGTCGCCGCGCGTCTCGGCGCCACCGTCAGCCACTCGGATCCGGCAAGCCTCTTTCGTCAGGTCGCGCAGGAGGTCAAGAGCTTCGAGTCGGCGGCGTCCGCCGCGGGCGTGCGTCACGAGGACGTGCTCACCGCGCGCTACGCGCTTTGCACGCTGATCGACGAGGCCGTGCTCAACACGCCGTGGGGCGGTCAGAGCGAGTGGGCGAGCCGCACGCTGCTCAACGTATTCCACAGCGAAGGCTGGGGCGGCGAGAAGTTCTTCCAGATCCTCGATCACCTGATGCGTCAGCCCGGCGCCCACCTCGAGCTGCTCGAGCTCATGTATCTCTGCCTCGCGATGGGCTTCCAGGGCAAGTATCGGATCCAGCCGGGCGGCAAGGCGCAGCTCGATGCGATCGAGGCGAACGTGCTGAAGGTCATTCGGCAGCATCGCGGGGACGTCGAGCAGGAGCTGTCGCCGCATTGGGCCGGCGTGCAGGACGCCCGGCCGAAGCTCGCGCGCTATCTGCCGCTCTGGGTCGTCGGCTCGGTGGCCGGCGGCCTCGTGCTCGCCGTCTACTTCGCGATGCTCGTCGCGCTGAACGGCGCGTCGAACCCGGTGGCCGCCGCCGTCGCCGGGCTCGGCAGGGACATCCCGCCGCTCGTCGAGCGCGAGCCGCCGCCCGCGCCCGTGCTGCAGGAGCGCCTCAGCGCGCTTCTCGCCGACGAGATCCGGCGCGGGCTGCTCGAGGTGCGCGCCGAGGCCGGCGTCGAGACGGTCGTGCTGCGCGAGGGGCTTTTCGCATCCGGAAGCGGCGAGGTCAACGCGGCGCAGGTCCCGTTGATCGAAGCCGTCGGCCGCGCGCTCGCGCGTCTGCCGGGTCAAGTGCTCGTGACCGGCCACACGGACGACGTGCCGATCCGCACGCTGCGCTTCCCGTCGAACTGGCATCTGTCGCAACGGCGCGCGGACGCGGTGCGCGAGATCCTCGCCGGAGTCGTCGCGCCGTCGCGGCTGCTCTCCGAGGCGCGGGCCGACAGCGAGCCGCTCGTGCCGAACGATACCGCCGCGAACCGGGCGCTGAATCGCCGCGTCGAGATCGCGCTCTTGCCCGGCGCCGCGAGGGAATGACGTCATGGTGCCCCGGCACGAATCGAAGCGTCCGAACGGCATCGCACGGCGCGATGCCCGTCGCGGCGCGGGAATGAAACCATGCTGAAGCTGCTGACGAACGTCTGGTTGATTCGCATCCTCGGCCTCGTCGGCCTCGCGGCCGTCGTGGTGCTGCTCGGCCCGCTGTTCGCGTTCGGCGACCGCCGCCCGCTCGAGACGCCGGCCGCGCAAGGCGTCTTCATTCTGCTGATCGTCGTCGCGTGGCTCGTGCGTTACGTGTGGCGGATGCAGCGCGCGGCGAAGGCGCAGAACCAGATGGTCTCGGAGATCCTCGAGGCGCCTTCCGCGCCCGCGGCGCCGGACGCGTCCGCCGAGGAGCTCGCGACGATCCGCAGCCGCTTCGAGGACGCGCTCGGCGTGCTCAAGAAGGCGCGCGGCGGCAAGGGCCGGCTGAATCTCTACGACCTGCCGTGGTACATCATCATCGGCCCGCCCGGCGCGGGCAAAACGACGGCGCTCGTGAACTCGGGTCTCCGCTTCCCGCTGCGCGAGCGCTTCGGGCCGGACGCGATCCGCGGCGTCGGCGGCACGCGCAACTGCGACTGGTGGTTCACCGACGACGCGATCCTGATCGACACGGCCGGGCGCTACACGACGCAGGATAGCGACGCGGACGTCGATCAGGCCGCATGGCTCGGCTTTCTCGGCCTGCTGAAGAAGTACCGCAAGCGCCGGCCGATCAACGGCACGTTCGTCGCGATTTCGATCGCGGACCTGCTGACGCAGTCGGAGGCCGAGCGCCGCGCGCATGCGGCCGCCATCCGCCAGCGCGTCATCGAGCTCGATCGGCAGTTCGGCATCCGCTTTCCGGTCTATGTGCTGTTCACGAAGTGCGACCTCGTCGCCGGCTTCTCGGAGTTCTTCGAGAACCTCGGCAAGAGCGAGCGCGAGCAGGTCTGGGGCATCACGTTCCCGTACTCGGACGACGTCGACGCGAATCCCGCTCAGCAGTTCGACGCGGAGTTCGACCTGCTCGTGCGGCGGCTGAACGAGCGCCTGCTGATGCGCATCGGCGAGGAACCGGACATCAGTCGGCGCGCGCTGATCCACGGCTTCCCGAAGCAGATGGCTGCGTTGAAGGAAAACCTCGGCACGATGCTGAAGGAGATCTTCGCCGGCAGCCGCTTCGAGACCGGCCCTCTGCTGCGCGGCGCGTATTTCACGAGCGGCACGCAGGAAGGCACGCCGATCGATCGGCTGATGGGCTCGCTCGCGCGCACGTTCCAGATCGACGCGCAGGCGATGCCGGGGGCCGCCACCCGCGGCAAGAGCTACTTCATCACGGACGTGCTGAAGGGCGTCGCGTTCACCGAGGCGAATCTCGCCGGCACGAACCGGCGGGCAGAGCTGCAGCGGGCGTGGCTGCAGAAGGGCGCGTATGCCGCGGCCGCCGGTGGCGCCGGCGTGCTGATCGCCGCGTGGGCGTTCGCGTGGTTCGATAACCGCGCATATATCGAGGAAGTCGCCGAGAGCACGGAGCGTGCGTCCGCGCTGCTCGCCGATCTCGACCCGCGCAACTTCGACGTGCTCGCCGCGCTGCCGGCGCTCGAGGCCGTCAGGAGCATACCGGGCGGCTATGCGGATCGCGCGAGGGGCGGCATCAGCCTTGGCGGTTTCGGTCTGTCGCAGCGCGGCAAGCTCGGCGATCAGGCGGTCGCGAGCTATCGCCGCCTGCTGAATCAGCAATTCCTGTCGCGCGTGATGCTGCGTCTCGAGAGTCAGCTTCGCAGCCGCGCGCCGAGCTCCGATTACACGTACGAGGCGCTGAAGGCCTATCTGATGCTCGACTCGCGCGAGCACTACGATCCGATCACGATCATGGCGTTCGTGCGCGAGGACTGGAACACGGCCTACGAGCGCGCGGTCAGCACCGAGCAGCGCGCCGCGCTCGACGCGCACCTCGACGCCTTGTTCGAGCAGCGCCCGCTGCCGTTGCCGCTGCCGTTGAGCGAGCCCGCGATCGACGACGCGCGCAGGCTCGTGCTCGCGATGCCGCTCGAGGAGCGTATCTACAGCCGGCTGAAGCGCGAGTTTCGCGGCAACCTCCCGGGCTTCAACCTCCGCGAGGCGGCGGGCGGACCGCTCGCGGACCTCGTGTTCGTCCGCAAGAGCGGCCGGCCGCTCTCCGAAGGCGTGCCCGGGCTCTTCACGCGGGAGGGCTACCGGCAGGTGTTCGTCGATCGCAGCGAGGCGCTGACCGAGGAGCTCGCGTCCGAGTCGTGGATTCTCGGCGCGGAGGCCGAGATCGACGACGACGAGCGCGACCGCTTGCTCGCGCGGGTGCGCGAGCTCTACCTCGACGAGTTCGCCGACCTCTACTCGTCGTTGCTGCTCGACGTCTCGCTCGCGCCGTTCACGAGCGCGGACGAGGCCGCGCGGCTCTTCAGCGTCCTTTCGCGTGCCGACGACTCGCCGCTGCTTCTGCTGCTTCAGGCGCTCGCGCGGCAAACCGCGCTCGATGAGCAGCAAAGCGACGCCGCGGGCGCAGCCGGCGCCGTGGCGAACGCCGTGCAGCAGGCACAGGAGCGGCTGCGGCAGCGGTTCGGCACGACGCAGGGAGCGCCCGGCTCGCTCGCCGATGCGCTCGCGCGCAACGCCGTCGAGCAGCGGTTCCGCGCGCTGAACGCGCTCGTGCGCTCGACGGACGGTCAGCCGCGTCCCGTGGATCACCTGCTCGGCTTGCTGCAGGAGCTCTACCAGTACTTGAGCGTCGTCGTCAGCGAAGCGGCCAGCGGAGCGATCCCGCCGCACGTGCAGGAGCAGGGGCAGCGCGTGCTTCAGCAGCTTCGCACCGCCGCCGAGACGCAGCCGGATCTCTTCGTCGGCGAGCTTCTCGACGCCGCCGCCGCGCGCACGTCCGCGCTGACGACGGGCGGCCTTCGGGCGTATCTGAACGATCTGTGGCGGTCGGGACCGCTTGCAGTGTGCCGCACGGCGATCGCCGGACGCTATCCCGTCGAGCCCGGCAGCGAGCAGATGATCCGCCTCGACGACTTCGCCGCGTTCTTCGGCTACGGCGGCATCATCGATACGTTCTTCAACACGAATCTTCGCTCGTACGTCGACGCGACTGTGTCGCCGTGGCGCGCGCGTCCGACGGGCAATGTGCCGATTCAGCTCTCGCCGGCCGCGCTTCGCGCGTTCGAGGCGGCCGACGCGATCAAGCGCACCTTCTTCCCGGCGGGAAGCGCGGAGCCTTCGATCGCGTTCGACCTTCGGCCGCTCGAGATGGATACGTCGCTTGCCCGCTTCCTGCTGCATCTCGAGGGCGCGGACGTGACCTACGCGTTCGGGCCGACGACGTCGACGCTGATGCGCTGGCCGGGACCCGCTCCCGGCAGCGAGGTGCGGCTCGAG
>Ga0079224_100000269_pt1 | contig 46969 bp, 39 predicted proteins | sample Stecom2015_FD_80414 | JGI IMG/M metagenome (GOLD analysis project Ga0079224, IMG submission 80414) | Agricultural soil microbial communities from Utah to study Nitrogen management - Steer compost 2015 | ecosystem: Environmental > Terrestrial > Soil > Agricultural land | place: USA: Utah... | reverse complement strand
TGCGTATTTTGCATGGCGCCAGCGGTCGAATTGATTACAGTACCCTGGCAGATAATAATGCCGACAATGCCTCGGTACAAAATTACCAAGCCAGTTTGGAAATATACTCCAGCATTATTCATGATCAATCCAATGCCGACTCACTGTCCGCAATTTCACCGGTACTTTCAATCAGCGATTGCCTTATTGTTAACAGCTTTGGCAATATTAATGATTCGACTTCTATAGAAGCGGATCCGAAATTCATTGATCGCCATAATAATGATTTTCACCTCAACGCAGCTCTGTCTCCCGCAGTGGATTATTGTGATGACACCCATGCGCAACACACCACGCAAGACACCGATCGTGAAGACCGTGGCTGGGACGATTATATCGCCACCAATACCTATGGCCCTTATGATGTCGGCGCGGATGAGAGCTACGGTAATGATGTGATTTTCGCAGATGAATTTGAATAACTCATCTGACTTAGTGAGAAAGCCCCGACTTCGGGGCTTTTTTATGGCTATTATTATATGCTATTTACTTCTTGGCTTTTTTAAACGCATCTGCCATAGCACCACTGAAAGCGTTGCCTAGTTGGGGTTGTTGACGTTTGTTTCGCTGGGCTGGTTTTTTATTGGTCGTCTTGTTTTCTCGTTTAACAGACTCTTTCTTGGCAATGGTTTGACTCGAGGATTGTTCGGATTTAGCGCTTAAGGCAATGCGCTTACGCTGCACGTCCACATCCAGCACCCGCACTTGAATAATATCTCCGGCTTTAACCACATCGCTGGGGTCTTTAACAAACTGATCGGCCAATTCAGAAATATGCACCAGACCATCCTGATGCACGCCGATATCCACAAACGCACCGAAGGCAGTCACATTAGTGACCACCCCTTCTAAGCGCATGCCGGGCTCTAAATCATTCATGGTATGGACTTTGTCATCGAAGGTGGCGGTTTTAAATTCACCGCGTGGATCACGACCAGGTTTTTGTAACTCTGCCAGCACATCTTTAACAGTCGTTAAGCCAAACTGATCATTGGCAAAATCATCGGGACTGACATTTTTCAGCACATCAACTTGACCGATGACTTGCTCAATGGGCTTTTGTAATTGCTCTAGCATCTGTTCTACCAGCGGGTATGATTCCGGATGCACGGCCGATTGATCCAAGGGCTGATTGCCACCACGAATACGCAAGAATCCGGCACACTGCTCGAACATCTTGTCACCCAAACGGCTGACTTTTAACAGTTGTTGCCGATTCTTAAAGCTACCCTTTTCATTTCGAAATTCGACAATTGCTTGGGCCACCGATTCGGAGACACCAGCGACATATTTTAGTAACGGTGCTGAGGCGGTATTAAGATCAACACCGACCGCATTGACACAATCTTCGACTCGGGCCTGCAGAGCTTTGTTAAGCTGAGTTTGATTAACATCATGTTGGTATTGACCGACACCTATGGCTTTAGGGTCAATTTTAACCAACTCCGCTAACGGATCTTGTAAGCGACGCGCAATGGAAACAGCACCGCGGTATGATACGTCTAAATCGGGGAACTCTTGTGCGGCCAGTTCGGAAGCTGAATAAACCGAAGCTCCAGCTTCTGAGACCATGATTTTCTGGGCTTTAATGTCTTTGTGCTGCCGCAATAACTCAATCACCAACTGATCGGTTTCACGAGAAGCGGTGCCATTGCCGATGGCGATTAACGTGACTTGATGCTTTTGACACAATTTATGCAAGGTGGCCAATGACTGATCCCATTGCTTCTGCGGCGCATGCGGGTAGATAACTGCGGTATCCAATAATTTACCATTGCCATCCACAACCACCGTTTTAACACCGGTGCGAAACCCCGGATCCAACCCCAAAGTGACTTGCCCACCGGCCGGCGCGGCCAATAACAAATCTTTTAAATTTCGGCCGAATATTTCAATAGCGGCTTCATCGGCTTGACTCCGTAAATGTGTGGTTAGCTGTAAATTGAGTTTAAGGTGCAGCTTCACTTTCCATGCCATTAATACGGTTTGTGCTAACCAGTCGGATTGGGCCGTATTCCAACCGGTATGTTGAATGATGCGCCCTAATGCCGGATGCTCGGAGGCGCTGTCAGTTAAGGTGTCGGGGTGATCAATAATTAATTGCAAAAAACCTTCATTGCGGCCCCGCAAAATCGCTAACATGCGATGCGATGGGATGGTTCTTACCAATTCCGAAAATTCAAAATAATCTTTGTAGCGCGCCGCTTTCGGGTCATTTTCTGAACCACTGGCCACTTTGGCGATGACCACAGCCGTTGCCATCATCCAATCTCGTAAGACTTGCACTAAATCAGCGTCTTCAGTTAAGTTTTCTAAGGCAATATGACGGGCGCCCTCTAAAGCTTCTTCCACTGTAGTGACTTGTTTTTCTGAATTTAGATATGCTTTGGCTATAACTGCCGGGGATTTCCCGGGATGCTCCACCAATTCAGCCAACAAAGGCTCTAAACCTGCTTCTCGGGCAATTTGCGCTTTGGTGCGTCGCTTCTTCTTATAGGGTAAATAGAGATCTTCTAAACGGGTTTTACTGTCGGCGGCTAACAGGCTTTGTTTTAATTCAGCGCTTAACTTCCCCTGTTCATCAATCGCCGCCATGATGGTTTCACGTCTGGCATCCAGTTCTCTTAAATAATCCAGTCGATCTGCCAATTGTCGTAACTGCGTATCATCCAGTCCGCCGGTAGCTTCTTTTCGATAACGGGCAATAAAAGGTACTGTGTCTCCCGCATCCAATAATTCAACTGTGCGTTCAACTTGACTGGCTTTTGCGCCTATTTCGGTGGCTATTTGTGTGGCCTGTTGTTTCGACAAAGTGCTCATAAATATAGTCGTAATGAAAAATCGCGCATTTTAGCACGAAGCAAAGACATGTTAAGGACTGAAACTTTTTATGTCTGGCTTTTGCTCATCTTTTATGACATTATTTTAATTCCTTAATGCACCTGATATGGCTATGAAACGTTTCTTTGTACAACCCCTGCTAAAAGGCGCTATGGTAATTTTGCCCCTGATGGTCACTGTTTGGATTTTATGGGCAATTTTTCTTTGGCTTAATAGTTTAGGCACTTCGGCATTAACAGCCTTGAATCTAAATTTACTGGTATTCCCAGGTAGTGGCTTAATTATTATGTTACTGCTACTGATGATAGTCGGCTTATTATTCAAGTTCAGTTTTATCAGTTGGTTTTATCACCGTATGGAAAATGCGTTGATGCGCTTTCCTTTAGTAAAAACGCTCTATGGTGCGGTTAAAGATCTGGCCAATATGTTTGATAATAGTAAACATAAATCCCAACAAGTGGCCTTGGTGGATTTAAGTGATAAAGGCTTAGGTTTAGCTGTTGGCATCATCACAACGGACACAATTCCAACGGTTATAAAGGATACCTGTGAAAATGCAGATGATTTAGTGACTGTTTATTTACCGATGAGTTATATGGTTGGTGGGTACACGGTGTTTTTACCAAAAAGCAAAGTCACACCCATGGATTGGACTTTTGAAAAAGCCATGCGTTTTGCTTTGACTGCAGGTGTGTCTCAGGATAAAGACCCCATTGAACCGCCTTTAGTTTAATTATTTTAATTGCTTAATGGCTTCAGCCATTTTTAAATGCGTCAGTAACTTAGCAGCTGAGTAATGGTCGGCACAAAACCAAGCTAAACCATGCGGATGACCAACCATCGATTCGGATAAAGCACGGTAATCCGCAAAACTTATCAGGCCCGCTGACTGCTGATCATTCTCTATCCTGGTATTACAAACTGAACAAATAGGTGGTTTCATCGATATAAATTTATTGATAGCAACCTTTACTTTTAATTGCGTTTCGCCAAAAGGAAAGCCAATTCGGAGATGATTTAAGCTCGTTATAAGTGATTGGAAAGCCGACAAAAGTACCATTTTTCTGAATGCAGAAAACCTGTTTTGGCGATGGATTCGGGCTCATGGAGTTTTCTTTAAAGGTCACCACAAAGCCCTCGTTAATACGATTACGCCACAACTCTAAATCAGACCAAATAAAAGGCACGATTGAGTCCAAATAACGATTATTCTGAAACGGTGGTAAAACATAACCACCTTGAGCATTCCGTCCCAATAAGGCAGCGCCCAAGTGTTCCGGGATTAATAATAAAGTCCAATCATCCTCAGAAATATCAACAGCCACAGCCGGCACATTCTGCATAATTAATGCTGATAATTGAGCACCATCGTTCCATTGTTTTATTATCCGATTATGGAAAATAAGTGAAGTAATAAAAAAACATACTAATACTATTTTATAAGTAACTCCTGTCCTGCTTAAAATCGGCAAAGAGACCAATCCACACAGCCAAGGTATAAGAATATACAGAACTCGAGCGCCGCCACCTGATTTATCCGTACTGCTAAATTGAGTTATCAAGGCCAATAATACCAGGCTAACACTGGAGAAAATAAAAAACCAAATGTTAAGTGTTTTTGTGCGCATACAATGCCATAGACTCAGCAAAATAAGCACCGCCACTAAAGACATAAACAAGATACTTAATAAAGAACCATGGAAAGGACCAAATGCTAATTTTTGCAAAGTAGTCGGGAACTGAAGTGCATTTCCAATAAATCGATCGAATAAGGACAAGTCTTTAACGTAAACATCGGTGGCTTGACCAAAAACAAACAACCTGAAAAGCAAATAGACCAGCAACAATGCGATATAGAGCCAACTGTCTTTGAGTGTTTGGATAATCCGATTAGAAAACTCTCTGGACTGACGAAACCAACTCAAACTGACCAGCATAGGTATAATGACGATGGCAGACTCTTTACTTAATAAGGCAAAAACCAGAAACAAGAGTGTCCACACGCGCCGATAACACCATGCCGAATACAACGCCAATAACATAAAGGTTTGCACCAACACATCAAAACGAGTCGCTACCCAAGAACTCACCTCAGGAGAAAGTGGTGAAAGCAAATAAAGTGCGGTAGCAATCAGTGCAAAATGACTGGTAAATTTATAATAATCTGTAACTTTTTGCACTAAAACAAAAAACAATAAACCATTGAAAATATGGAATAATAGCTGCGTTATCTTATGGTAGTAAGGCTCAACCACCCACAGCATGTAATCAAGACAGTACGAAGCAATTCCCAATGGGCGATACATATCCGCACCACCTTCTTCATTAATGCTGCGCAAAAAAAGCGCGGCTAATTTTTGCCCCAATTGCTGATTTTGGGACCAATCATAGCAATTATAAATATGCGAAAAAGTATCACTTAAAAATTGTCCGGTTATAATCGGCCAATGTGCCCAAAACAAGTACCCTACAGGTGCAATCAGAATTAAAGCCGGATATCTATTAAAAGTGTGCACAATAGTGAAAATAACCCATCATATCACAAGAATTTAATCACTGATTGCAGTAACATATCGATTTTTAAAAAGTAATTAAAGCATGGCTGAATATATCTATACCATGATGGGCGTGAGCAAGACAGTACCGCCTAATCGTGAAATTATTAAAGACATTTCTTTGTCATTTTTCCCAGGCGCAAAAATTGGTGTTTTGGGGCTTAATGGTTCCGGTAAGTCAACTGTACTGCGTATTATGGCCGGAATTGATCAGGACTACAGTGGTGAAGCTCGACCACAACCAGGTATCAGCATTGGTTATCTTTCTCAAGAACCTGAATTAGAAGAAGAAAAAACGGTTCGGATGAATGTCGAGGCCGGCATGGGTGAAGTAAAATTATTACTGACTGAATTTGATGAAATAAGCGCTAAATTTGCTGAACCGATGAGCGATGATGAGATGACTGATTTGTTGTCGAAGCAAGCAGAGTTACAAGAAAAAATAGATGCTGCAGATGGTTGGGATTTAGATCGTACTATGAACATGGCTGCCGAGGCTTTGCGCTTACCACCTTGGGATGCCATGGTCAAAAACCTCTCCGGCGGTGAAAAACGGCGTGTCGCTTTATGCAAGTTATTATTATCATCACCTGACATGCTGTTACTGGATGAGCCCACTAACCATTTGGATGCAGAAACGGTGGCTTGGCTGGAACGATATTTACACGATTTTAAAGGCACCATTGTGGCCGTCACCCATGATCGTTACTTTCTTGATAATGTGGCTGAATGGATTTTAGAGTTAGACCGTGGTCACGGTATTCCTTGGAAAGGTAACTACAGTTCTTGGTTAGAGCAAAAAGAAAAACGCTTAGAGCAAGAATCTAAACAAGAACAATCACACATGAAAACCATTAAACATGAGCTGGAATGGGTTCGCAGCAACCCCAAAGGCCGTCGTGCCAAATCCAAAGCTCGTTTACGTCAGTTTGAAGAATTGCAGTCAAAAGACTTCCAGAAACGCAACGAAACCAATCAAATTTATATCCCTCCGGGACCTCGCTTAGGCGAATCAGTGATTGAGTTTAAAAACGTCAGCAAAGCTTTTGGTGATAAATATTTAATTGAGGATTTATCTTTTAAAGTACCACAAGGTGCCATTGTTGGTATCATCGGCCCCAATGGTGCTGGTAAAACAACCTTATTTAATATGATTAATGGCACTGAACAACCTGATGAAGGTGGGATTACCGTTGGCCCAACTGTAGAATTGGCCTATGTTTCACAAAGTCGTGAAGACTTAAATTCAGAAAAACAATTGTGGCAGGAAGTTGCCGATGGCGAAGAAGTACTCAAAGTCGGTAATTACACGGTACCGGCCCGAGCTTGGTTGTCCCGTTTTAACTTTAGAGGCGCCGACCAACAAAAACTGGTGAAACATTTATCCGGTGGTGAGCGTAACCGCTTACAGCTAGCCAAAGTCTTGAAAAATGGCGGCAATGTACTGATGCTGGATGAGCCCACCAATGATTTGGATGTCGAAACCTTACGGGCCTTGGAAGAAGCTATTTTAAACTTTGCCGGTTCCGCCCTGATTATTTCTCATGACCGTTGGTTTTTAGATCGGGTAGCCACCCATATACTGGCTTTTGAAAACAATTCCCATGTCGAGTTTTTCGAGGGTAATTACAGCGAATATGAGCAAGATTATAAAACCCGATTTGGTAAATCAGCGCAACCAGAACGTATTAAGTATCGGCCTTTAAAAAAATAAGTCTTAACTGTTAACCGATTCGACTTTGCTCGAATCGGTTAACTTACGCTTTATCTTTTGCCTCAAAGCATCCTATAATAATGATGAATTGTCATTTATTTATTGCTATGCGTGTATTTGTTCTTTTAGCGTTCACCATAAGTGGTTTCAGCAGCCTCGCTCAAACCACCAAGCCCGAGACGTTTGCCAACTTTCCTGATAATGCGATTAACCGCATCACCATCAGTAATAACAAATCCGGACAATTATCGTTCCAGCTTAACAAGCAAACCATCCAACTACCCATTACAGAGAAGAAAACTAAATCCTTAAACGCTCCGCTCAGTTTTCAGCAGACTATCTCCGGTGGCTATGTATCGGCCACCTATGGTGGTGGCGGATTGTTTGGTCAGCTATGGCTCAATAATGAATTTTACACACTAACCACAGATTCTAATGGTAGTTGGGCTGTTAAAATGCCGGACACAGGCAACTACAATAGTTGTGATACAGAGCACACTGCAAGCAACCATCAACATCTTTTAAACCAGCAAACCTTGCTTAATAAGTCTGCTAAGAATGCCGCTGATACAGTGATTGACCTACTGGTACTTTATGATAAAGCGATTGAAAATCGTTACCCGGGAGAATTATTGACTGCTCGCGTCCAGCAATATATCCACGTAGCCAATCAAAGTTACGTTAACAGTAAACTTGATATTCGCTTGCGTTTAGTGGGTCTAAAATATACCCCATACAACAGCAATAATGACAACCTATCATTACTTGGCCATCTACAAGCGACATTGGCTGGGACAACTATTTACCAGGGTCTGCAAGAGGTCCCGACCTGGCGTAAAGAAAATGGTGCTGATTTAGTTATTTTCTTAAGAACCCACAATATTCAAACCAGAGGAAACTGTGGTATTGCTTATTTTCCGGTCGGTAATGGTAATCAATTTGACCCTTCATATGGCATTAATATCATGGCCGACGGCAGCAGCAGTTGGTCAATTTGTACCGATCAGCTTATGGCCCACGTAATAGGTCATAATTTGGGCGCCGGTCATCATAATGCAGCACTCAAAAATCGTTTTTTACCAGATGCGGCCGGTTATGCCAAATTAGGTCAATACGGCACCATTATGGGCTCATTTGGAACCGGCAACCCCAATCGTTTTTTAGAACTTAATTACTTCTCAAATCCCAATATACAATGTGGCGGTGATGACTGTGGAATAATCGGTCAACGCAATAATGCCAATGTCATGAGTCAGCTGCAAGGACATGTCAAAAACTACCAAATCAATCAATCTAATGCCCCCATTCCCAATATGCCCCATCCAGGCATTGAAGATTCCGATGGCGATGGTGTGTTTGATGCAGATGACGCGTTTCCACATGACCCCACTGAACACATTGATAGCGACGGCGATGGAGTCGGTGACAACAGTGATGCATTTCCTTTTGATCCTTTAGAACATTCTGACTTCGACGGCGATAGGCTGGGTGATAATGAAGATCCGGATACCGATAACGACGGCGTACCTAATAAAGAAGATGCATTTCCTTTTGATGCGTCCGAACAATACGACAGTGATGGCGATGGTGTCGGCGATAACAGTGATGCATTTCCTAATGACCCCACTGAAAATGCAGATAGCGATAATGATGGCATCGGTGATAATAAGGACACCGATGCGGACAATGACGGCATTGATGACTTAAGCTCTGAGCACGAAGACTTGCTGGTAATCAATGTTAATAACAACCGTATTCTACGCTTTGATGCACAAACTGGATTAGCTAAGGGAATCGAAGTTTTACCCGCTGATGGCTGGCTTACTTTTCAATCTGATTTAGCCTATGACGCCAGTAGTCAGCGTTTATTTTATTCCAGCGACAGCACCATTAAAGTGATTGATTTACGCAATCGTGAGCTCGCAAGCCAAACCGTAATTCATGCCTACGGTGTAGGCAATAATGTTCTGGATTCAGGGTTTCCAAGTGCCTTAACTGTTTTACCTAATGGCCAATTATTGTCCGCTAAAACCAGCACTACTGGCAGTGATGCCAATCAACATGATTATTTAAGAGCTTTCGATGTGAATCTTGGACAACAGGTTCGGCAACGTACGGACTGGTTTATTCCAACCCTTGACGAGAACTTGCTTGATTTTGTTGTCCATAAAAACAACTTATATGCCTTGGGTTTTGGTAAAAAGCTATACCGCGGTAACGTCAATGGCAATTCCCTTACAACTTTTGGACCCGCTAATACGGGCTGGTTACGCAACACATATGCGTTTACGATTACAGCTGATGACATAATGATTCACAGTAACCCTGTGAACAATCAACTGCTAATGACGGATGCCAACAGTGGTGATTTTACGGGTTATTTTGCTAATCTTTCTGACTTTGGCCATCAAAGTCCAACTGGCTTAGCCATCACAAAAGATAAACGACTATTGGTTGCTGACAGTAAAAACAATGCCATTTTACAGTTTAATTTAAACGGTGAGTTTTTAGGCAAGTTGGTCTCAGGCCATGGTTTAGATGGTCCCCATAAGATGATTACTGTACCGGCTCTGGTAGATCGATTTTATCAAGATAACAAACGTGTCATCCGACCCAATTCGGGCAACTGGTTTAATCCGGCCACCAATGGCCGTGGCTTTAATGTCGGTATTTTCAATAACCGTTTGCAAGTTCTTTGGTTTACCTACGACCAAAATGGCTTACCTATTTGGTATACCTCAGCAGGTGTTTTAGATGGCTTCCGTTACCAAGGGGACTTACTAAAAACCACTCAAATTAATGACCAAAAGGTCGATATTGAAGTTGTTGGCACCATGCAAGTTGACTTTAGTAACGAACGTCAAGCAACCGTCAATTGGACCCTGCATGAGGACAGTGGCTCAGAAGATATTGGTTGGCAACAATTTAGTTATGAGCCCGAACAAAACGACTATTCCGGCATGTGGACCCGCAGCGACACACCAGGTTGGGGTAATGCGGTAATTACCAATGGTGATAAAACCATCATGATACCCTTTATATACGATGGCCAAGGTCAACCTCGCTGGCTCATCAGTGATGTCGCCACCGGCATATCGCCATTAAGCGTAAACCTCGGTGTTGTTTATAGTGATAGCTTATGTCCCACGTGTTCCGGTGAACCCAAAACCACTGTTGAGATTGTTGGCCAAATGGCTATGGAATTCGACCAGAACCCTAATTGGAGCAGTGACATTACCTGGCCTGCCATCATGGGTGGTAGTTGGCAATTAAATAAAACACCGGTAATTCGTATCTCCGATGAACCCAAGCGACCACGCTGAAATTAATGGCTTATACCAGTCTTAATTTAACTGCTAGCCAACTTGTAACATGCGATTGACTGCCTGATACGCTCGCTGTCGAATATCCTCGGGGATGACAATTTCATACTGATTGTACAGCAATGAATTATAGGTATCCTTTAACTGAATTTGGTTCATATAAGGACACCGCACATGACACATACGGAGCATTTCATGGTTGGGGTTTTCGGCGTGAATATTATCACCCATAGCACATTCAGTAAGTAATAAATAACGTGCTAATTTATTATTTCGAATATAATTAATAATGGCCGAGGTGCTGCCGGAAAAATCAGCTGCAGCCACAACTTCAGGCTTACATTCAGGATGAGCCAATACCTTGGCATCGGGGTAAGTTGCTCGTACATGTTCGATATCATCAACGGTAAACTGATCATGCACTTCACAGCGCCCGTGCCAACCTATAAGCTGAACATCCACATCGTTATCTGTGGCTTTATTTTTACTCGGGAAAATGATGTGTTTACCGGTTTCTCGGGCAACATTCCCGGCCAAATATTCATCAGGTAAAAATATGACTGTATCGCTATTAAGTGACTCAACCACTTGCACAGCATTTCCAGACGTACAACAAATATCGGTTTCTGCTTTGACATCGGCATAAGTGTTGATATAGGTCACTACCGGCACCCCGGGGAATTGTTTTTTTAATTGTCTAACATCAGCCGCTGTTATAGATTCAGCCAGTGAACAACCGGCTTTGCTTGAGGGCACTAACACTGTTTTCTCAGGACTTAGGATTTTGGCCGTTTCAGCCATAAACTCAACTCCACAGAACACAATAATGTCTTTGTCGGTTTCGGCCGCTTTTCTCGATAACTCTAAGGAATCACCGGTAAAATCAGGAACGGTATGAAATAAAGCCGGTTCCATGTAGTTATGTCCTAATATTAAAGCATTTTTTTGCTGCTTTAAATCGATAATTTTTTGTGCCATTTCGGCTTTTAGTATCAGTTCTGCTTCAGTGTATTGGTTGGAAAGTATGTGCGTAAGTTTTTCAAGAATCGGATTAACTATCATGAGGATTATGATTGATTTAGTGGCATAAACAGGGCGTGGCGGAAATCAACACGCCCAGGACATTTTAAATGTCTGAATTATGATTTGTACTATGTAATTAAATTGTGATTAGAAGCACAATTTAATATTTAATTCCTGCCAATTTGAGTAAAAAGGCGTAGTCTTGGGCGGTCTCTTTATAATAGGCAAAACGTCCCGAAGCACCACCGTGACCGGTCTCCATATTGGTACGCATCAATAATAGATTATCATTGGTTTTCAGCTCTCGCAATTTTGCCACCCATTTAGCCGGCTCAAAATACTGTACCTGCGAATCATGTAAACCCGTGGTCACTAAAATATTGGGGTAATCTTGCTTCTTGACTTGGTCATACGGTGAATAGGACATCATATATTCATAAGAATCCTTATTTTTAGGATTGCCCCATTCTTCAAATTCACCGGTTGTTAACGGTAAAGTCTCATCAAGCATGGTGGTAACCACGTCCACAAACGGAACACTGGCAATCATACCGTCATATAACATACCATCCATATTAGCCACTGCACCCATCAATAAACCACCTGCACTTCCACCCCATGCGTACATACGTTTTGGGTCGCCATAACCTTGTTCTAATAAGGCTTTTGAAGCATCAATGAAGTCTGTGAAGGTGTTTATTTTGTTAAACATTTTACCCTCTTCGTACCAAGCTCGACCTTTCGCTTGTGAGCCACGTATATGGGCTACGGCATAGACAAAACCGCGGTCCAATAAAGACAATCGACTGGTTGAAAAGCTCGGGTCAATGGAATGACCGTATGAACCATAACCGTAGACCAATAAAGGACGCTCGGATAACGGTTGCTGAGATTTTTTATAAACCAAGGATACCGGCACTTCGACACCATCACGGGCAGTAATTAAAAGCCGTTCAGAGTGATAATCAGCCGCTGAATAATCACCATTGATTTCATCTTGTTTTAAGCGTATTTTTTCACCACTGTTCAAATCAATTTCATAAACACTTCCCAACTGGACGAAGGAGTCATAGCTGTAGCGCATGATGTTGGTGTTTTGCTGAGGGTTATAGCCCACCCACATGGTATAGACAGTTTCATCAGCGTGCAGGGTTTTTTCTTCATCGCTGTGCCAACTTTTGGCTTTTATGTGCTTAATACCGTTACTGCGCTGATCTACCACCAACCAGTCTTTAAAGGCTTCCACATCATAAATTAGAGTTTCATCATCATGGGCAATGATTTCTTGCCATTTACTTTTATTCTGTGAGTCACCAATAGCCGCACGCATCACCCGTGAATTTAAAGCTTGCCAGTTACTGACTATAATCCAGTCACCATTAAAATCTTCCACTGAATATTCGTGCTTTTGCTCGCGTGGCAACACTGAACTAAACGTGCCCTTCGGATTACCGGCATCTAAATACAAGACTTCAGTTTGGGTTGTTGATCCAATCTGTATCATGATGTAATCACCTGACCGGGAAGTGTAACAAGACAAATAGAAGGTATCATCAGGCTCTTCATACACCAAGACATCTTCACTGACCGGTGTACCTAATTGATGGCGATAAACCTGATAGGGCAGTAACGTAGTCGGGTGTTTACGGGTATAAAAAAAAGTTTGACTGTCTTTTGCCCAAGCAATGGAGCCCGTGGTATTTTTAATTACATCAGGTAACATTTTGCCGCTGACTAAATCTTTAAAGCGCAAATCGTATTGGCGACGACTAACCGTATCTTCTGAAAACCCGTAAATACGATGATTAGGACTTGATTTTTGGTAATTACTGGCATAGTAAGCGTAATCCTTAGCCAAATCATTAATATCTAATAAAACTTCTTCAGCAGCAGATAAGTCGCCCTTTTTTCGTCCGTAAATTGGATACTCTTGGCCTTCAGTGTAACGACTGTAATACCAATACTCATCCAGCTGATAAGGTACCGACTCATCATTTTGTTTTATTCGCCCAGTAATTTCCTGGTACAAAGTTTCGGTTAGTTCAGCAACATCCTTTAGTTGTGATTCAGTGTATGTGTTTTCTGCGTTTAAATAATCGAGTACCGCCGAATCTGTTCTTGAATCATCACGTAACCAGTAATAGTTATCAATTCTCTGATCACCATGAATCGTCATTTTGTGGGGGATTTTTTGAGCTGTGGGTGGTTTCTGTTGTGTCATGGTTAACTCCTTTTTATGGGCTAATTGACAAGCCGATAATGTAAAAAATAAAATAATAATTAATGTGCGAAGCATCATATAAAGTCCTTTCGTTGTGGGTAATTAATTATTCTCAAGTGCAGACATTTCTGCTTTTGAGAGGTGTTTTTGAAATGATGAATCTGTCTTTTCGGGCTTAGCTGATTTAGGCAAGTAACGTAACCATATAAGCCAAACTATGAGAGCATCCAAAATAATCAGTGCTTGCCACACATACAGGTGGAACCATTCAAACCAGGTGTAATTCCATTGCAACAGATAAAAAAGTGAGATTATACGCACAATATTCAACGACTGAATGGCTAGAAAACCCCAAAATAAACCTTTGAGTTTATATAGCCAAGGCGCCGGAAAAGCAATAATAGCTGCTAACAAAATAATCATGGCCTCAACGCCATTACAACCGGGGGCAATTTGAATGGCTGCCATTGACTTAGTATCTTGAATAATATCGCCATAGGCATGCACATTGGCATCAAATAATTGTACAACCCAAGAGCTAACCGTGGCAATGATTGATGTGAATGGGAGCACGACAGCTTGTCTAACCGGCTCATATATTTCCAATAAAAAAAGTGACACTAAAATCACCAAGAATATAACTATAAAGCGAATCATGAAGTAGAAATAACAGTTAACAGGACAGGGATTGATTCTATCATAAGTCGAATTGTCAAAATATTTAATATAAAGCTTTAAATGACCTCATATTCACAAAAATTTAATTGCCAATTAACGAAATTTTAAGAGAAATGTTAGTAAGATAGATTCCATAGTCAACGTTCTCCAAAACATATGACTTAATTCTAGGCAACAACTCTCCCAAGGAATCGATATCGGTTTCTTGGGATTTTTTTATCCGTTACAAGGTCAAAGTAAAACACGATTCGCTGAATCGAATTAAATAATATAAATCACTGTTACAAACACTCGTTGAAATAGAGCTCAATACTTATGAAAATATTGGTTGTAGAAGATAACACTGACATCGCTGCCAACATTGTTGATTACTTTGAAGAAAAGGATCATATTGTTGACTACGCCGGTGATGGCGTCACTGGTTTACACTTAGCTGTCAGCAATGATTTTGATGTCATCATTCTTGATTTAATGCTACCGGGCATGGATGGTTTAGATTTATGTAAAAGATTACGTACCGATGCAAAAAAAAACACCCCAGTCATTATGCTCACAGCACGCGATACGCTAAGTCAAAAATTAGAAGGCTTTGAGTTTGGTGCTGACGATTACATGGTTAAACCGTTTGCACTGCAAGAGTTGGAAGCGCGCGTTAATGTACTCGGGTCACGTAAAAAACAAAAACTCAATCGCACACTTAAGGTGGCTGATTTAGAGTACAACCTTGATAGCCTAACTGTCTCTCGAGCCGGCCAAAACTTAAAAATGAACCCAACCGGCTTAAAGCTTCTTCATATTTTGATGGATTCCAGCCCTTACGTTGTTCCCCGTCAAGAATTAGAAGTTAAAGTTTGGGGTGAAGAAATGCCCGATTCGGATTCACTCAGAGTCCATATTCACGGCTTAAGAACGACCATCGATAAACCATTTGACAAGCCCCTGATTCATACCCGTCATGGCATAGGCTACCATATCTCCGACCCCGATGAACTATCGGAATAGTATAAAAAGTCGTATTATTATTGCATTTTTGGGGTTTAGCACCTTGCTAACCTTGTTGTTTGCTATTGCTTCTTTAAGCATTCGTCAAAATTTACAAACCGAACTGATTGAACAAACCATTAAGACGGATTTAGATAGCTACATGACTAAATTCACCAATAACCCACAGGATGTCTCAGACCAGCAGATGTCCGAAAATGTAATCGGCGTTATTACTACACCTGAAGATTTTCACGTTGATTTACCCTTGGATTATGCTGATTTAGAAGACGGAACTCATATAATCAACGAGGCCGGAAAAACATTTATAGTGGCGGTTAATAAACAAAATAAACTAAACGACCAAGAAGTGTGGGGCTATATTAAATACGATATCAGCCACATGAAACAAAACAATCGCATGTTACTAATCATTTTTGGCGGCATGTTGTTTATCTTCTTGATACTGGCTTATTTATTGGCTATTTTTGTTTCTAAAAAGGCCTTAAAGCCGTTAAGTAAACTTGCGGCTAAATTGGAAAATTTATCTGCCGACACTCATATTGAACCGCTGGCGCCCTACTTTCCTGAAGATGAGGTGGGGAAAATTGCCCATGCGCTCGATAACTACGCTCAACGACTAACCGACTATGTTATTCGTGATAAGGAGTTTAATGCCGATGTCAGCCATGAATTAAGAACGCCATTAGCCGTCATCACCAGTACCGTTGATCTCATTAAAGCCAACCCCAACATCACCGATAAGGAACTCGATCGCATCAACCGCATCGAACGTGCCGTTAAACAATCTTCCGAATTAACCGAAACTTTGCTACTACTGGCACGTGAAGAACGTAAGGAACATCCCGGTTTGGAGCGAACTCAACCAGCCATTATTATTCGTAAAATCCTAGAAAGCTATGAGCCAACACTAAAACTTAAACCAGTTAAAACCAAAGTTATTGAAAAAGACTGGTTACAAGTTAAAGCCCCTGAATCAGTCGTATCGGTACTCCTCAGCAATCTGATTGGTAATGCCATAAAATACACATCCGAAGGGACTATAAGTATTATTATTGATACCAACTCTATCATCGTTCAAGATGAAGGCATGGGGGTAACAGAGTCAGAACTGCCTAAGTTATTCCAGCGTCATTACCGTGCTGATAAAGCCAACTCGAAAGGTTCTGGAATTGGTTTGGCTATCGTCAAACGACTTTGTGACCTGTATAATTGGAACATAGAAATCAGGCGTAATAAATCCACTGGATTAACCGCCATATTAACATTTGACCAATAAGCTAATAAGCTTGGTTTATTTTTGGTTTGGTCACACGGGTTCTGTATTTTTTAACGGATTAAATTTATGTCAGCTGCAGCTGCTACAAAAAAAGAAATTTTGACCTGCTGTCGTGAAGGTCAGCTGGCGCGACTGCAACAGCTTCTAAATCAAGGCGTTGACATCCAAACAGTTGATAATACTGAGTTTGCACCGCTCAATATGGCTTTAAAACATGGTCGCTGGCAAGTGGCTAAGTTTCTGTTACAACAAGACGCATTACCTAACTATTCTGCAACACCACCGTTAATTGCCGCCTGTCAATACCGGAAAGATGATATCACCGGCTTAGATATGGTGTATCGACATACGGCAAATCTCAATGTTACCGATACCCAAGGTCGAACCGGTCTTATGACCGTCTGCTTATTGGGTCATGAAAAAAAGTTCATGTTTTTACTGAACCACTGTGACGATGTTGATAAACAAGACCAACAAGGCATGAGTGCCTTATTGGATGCTGTTACCAGCCAGTCAATTGATCTGATTAAAGGCCTAATAAAAGCGGGCGCCAACATTAACCTTTGTAACCATAACGATGAAAATGCGGCTTTATTGGCATTGCAGACAAGCCAGCCTGCCATCAAACTGGTGCAATTGCTTATTAAACACCAGGTTTCACTAACTCATCGCAGCAAACAAGGTCTGTGCGCTTACGATCTCGCACGTGAAAAATATCCGACTATAGTTAAGCTCATGGATGAACACACGGCCAAAGAACAACAAATGGAACTACCCCTTTTTCAAGGCGATCAACCGACCTCACAATCTGAAACCGAGGCCACACAAGAAAAGGCTGAAAAGACAAACCACAAATCATCCTCTAACCAAGAAAAGCAGCCAAAAACCATGGGTGAAAAAGACAACGCCTGGTTTAATGCCATTACAGAAGGTAACCTAGGGCAGTTAAACCGTATGATTATCAATGGCCAAAAGGTCGATTTATGTGATGAGAAAGGCTGCACCGCTCTTATTCATGCCGCCGGCCAAGGAAGACGTGCTGTCACCTCCTTTTTATTTCAAAAAGGAGCCAATATCGAACACAAGAGTGCCAACGGCAGCACTGCTCTATCCAGTGCCATTATTAGTCAATCTAAAAATATTGTTGAACTACTGTTGCGATTTCCAATTAATGTTAATAGTACTGGCCCTGGTGGTTACCCCTATACCTCTTTGGCTGCTGCGCAATGGAGTGAATCCTGTTTAAGTCGCTTAATTGAAGCCGGTGCAGACCCCTTTAAAACAGACCCAAATGGTGGCAACTTATACCACAATGTCATAGCTGCAGCCGCTTACTACAGCCAAACAACTAAAGCGGTACAAACCTTGCGATTTATTGAATCCCAAAATCTTAATATTAATAAACCCGACGAAAAAGGTCGTACCCCTTTAATTTTATTGTGCCGTGTTGTTAAAAGCGAACAGGATCACCAAGCCGCCAGCTTAGCCCATCAACTACTAAAATGGGGCGCCATCACTGGACATAAAGATAAAGTTGGAAAAACTGCTTTAGACTATTGCCAAATTAATCATCTGACCAATACCCGTGGTGTTATTATGTCATTCAATCATTAACATCGTTACCGAATTGTGAATAAGCAACAGTTAACAATCCTATTTCAACAACATCAACACTTAATTGATAAGGCGGTATTTAGTCAACAAATCAATATCACCGGTGTAACCATCGATGATGTTTATCAAGAAGTTTCAATTCGGGTACTTAAAATATTAAATAATGACCGAGAAATTGAAAACCTTGCGTCTTATATATATAGAATAACGGCAAATGTGATTGTTGACTTGGCTCGCGCTAACAGCCGCCATAACCAAGAAACACCTTTACCGGACCATCGAGATGAAACGGACTCCTATCAACCGGAGTTAAATAGTGAGGCACCGCAACCGGATAGTCGGTTGTTAAATAAGGAATTACAGCAGACTTTACTGGCTGCTATTGAAGCCCTCCCTAATGACCGTCGAATCGCGGCAAAAATGAGATTACAAGGTTATAGTGTCAAAGAAATGATGGCTTTAACCGGTTGGCCTTACTACAAGGCGGAAAATTTATCTAAACGTTCCATGATTGCTTTAAAGGAACAATTAGAAATAATGGGTATTGATTATGAAGCTAACTGAAAAACAACTATCACAACTGTTTCAAAACAGCACACAAGACAATGTTTGCGATGTTGCTATTGGCGATTACTTAAGCAAAAGCGAGCATGGTGCTTGTTTAGAACAAGCAGAAGCAATTTTAAATGATCGCACCGCTGCCCAGAGTGCTGCTTTAATTAGTCACTTTAAAAACTGGTCCGAGCATGTGGCCAATAATATTCAAACACAACACATTCCATTAACCGCCCGAGTAATTGCATTTTGTCAAAATCTTGTACCTCGTTCAGGCATGGTGATGCCGGCGATGGCGGCCGTATTTGCGTTGACCGCTGTGGTTTTTTTAGCTGCCCAAAAATTCACTTCAGTTGACCAAGTTAACGGCATGGCTAACAATGATGTCATTAAAAGCCTGCCTTTTGAAGGCCATCAAGATCAAAATGATCGTTTAAGTCGAGGTGGATTTGATTCTCCACCTGAAACTGATCAATTGTTCAATTCTAATTTTAGCTGATTAAACCCATTGTCGACACATTCATGCCGATAGGTCAGTGGCTGGCTTACTGTCGCCAGCATGATAATGTCTCGTTAGTAGATTGTCGTTTATTGTTAGCCCATAAGCTAAAAAAAAATACGGCCTGGCTGATAGCACATGAAGATTTTCACTTGAATACAATTCAGTTAGCAGAACTAAATGAACAACGACAACAACTAATCGATGGTACACCACTGGCTTATATTACCGGCCATCAGGCATTCTGGGATTTAACCCTCAGCGTCAACCAACACACTTTGATTCCGCGCCCTGAGACCGAACTAATTATTGAATTAACGCTGGCGTTACAACGGTCATTTCAGCAAATTCTTGATTTAGGTACCGGCTCCGGCGCTTTGGCGTTGGTTTTGGCACGCGAATTCCCAGCTAGCCAAGTAACCGCCACGGATCTATCCATTGAAGCCTTAGCCGTTGCTCAACAAAACGCGACAAACTATCACGTCAATAATATTACATTTATTCAAAGCAACTGGCTTAGTGTCATCGAACATCAAACCTTTGACTTAATAGTTAGTAATCCACCCTACATTGAGGCTAATGACCCGCATTTGGCCAACTTGCGGCATGAACCGCAAACTGCTTTAGTTGCTGCAGAAAAAGGCCTAGCCGATTTGACAGCCATTATTAGCCAAAGTCGAGAGCACCTTGTCAGCGAGGGCGTACTGATGCTTGAACATGGTTACAATCAGCACCTTCAAGTCCAACAACTATTGAAACAATATGGCTATAAAGCGATAAAAACCCATAACGATTTAGCAGGAATCCCGAGAGTAACCATAGCAACTTGGCACTAACTATTGTTTCAAGCGATTTCGTTTTATTTTAGCTTTAACTGACCAGTGATAATTTGCCAGAACATGACCCAATCACCAAGCAAACTATATAACGGATACTTGAAAGTAGCGGGGCGATTCTTTTCAAATACAAAATGTCCAATCCAAGCAAATCCATAACCAATAACCGGTAGTAGTAATAACAACCACGGATTAGCTAAATATAAACTAATCAATAAGACTAACAGCACCAAAAATGAACCTAAAACATGTAACAACCGACAGGTCGGATGCTGATGCTCTGCCAAATAATAAGGATAAAATTCTTTAAAACTGTTATATTGTTTATTGGTATTAGCCATGACTATTATTTTAGCATAGACCATATAACAAGTATAATTTGTAACTTCATGACCCACGGAATTAGCATGATAAAAGCCCTCATTATGATCTCACTATTTACACTACTGACCGCATGTGGTGGCGCACCACGACTCGAGAAACCTAACAAGGATCTACCTGCTTTGATTGAGATCATTCGTCTAGACACTGGAGAGCAACAGATACATATTCGCTTAACCTATCGGCAGGCAAAACCACGTGATGCCTCCACAATGGCATGTGCCATTACTTTCATTGATAATTCACCCCTTACCTTAGAAACCATTCCGATTCCAAAATTAACGGCCTACGCCCGTGAAGTTCTACAATTAAATTTGCCAGAGGATGCCTCCATTCCTTCACAAACTCAAATCAAATACACGTTGACATGCACATTAACAACACCCAAATCACGTGCTGAAAAAATTGTTAATCGCGGTACTTTATACCGTTTAGCCAATCAATCACCTGCCATATATCGCTAAATTCACCGTTAGAAACCTGATTTTATAATTCAATCATTACTTTTGGCCTATTTGACCGACCTTGGGTGTTGTAGTAAACTACAACACTAATATGCAACAAGAGACATATCATGAGTCAATTAAAACAATACCTAATGGCCACCAGCTTGCTGATTGTCGCTTTATCCTGCTCGTTATTGATAAGTTATTGGCTAAATCAGAATGCCACCCAGCATGGACCATCCAAAATGGTGGAACATTCTGATGCTGATTTTCAACAACCCAACGTAAATAAGTTCAAGCAAAGCATGCTAGTCTTATTGCCGACAATACGACTGAAATAATGGCACATCATTGGAATGACAGCGAACCTATCTACTTACAATTAGCTGATGAAATTAGGGATATGATCCTCAATGGCGATGTTGCTGCAGGTGAGGCGCTACCATCGGTGCGCCAATTGGCAGTGGAATATCAGGTTAATCCAATTACAGTTTCTAAATCTTATCAATTATTGGTTGATGACCAGCTTATTGATAAAAAACGGGGTCTGGGAATGTTTGTTGGCCAAGACGCGGTTTTAAAACTAAAACAAGAGCAAAAATCACAATTCCTCAACCAACAATGGCCACAAATCATCAACAAAATTGAACAATTAGATATCGACACCGAAAGTCTAATCACTATGTTACAAAAAATTGGGAGAAAACAATGAGTGCTATTTTATCTGCACATGATTTAAATAAAAGCTACGGTAAATTCCAGGTATTGAAGAATATAAACCTCACTATTGAACGGGGTAAGGTTGTTGGTCTGATTGGCCCAAACGGGGCCGGTAAAACCACATTTCTTAAATCTGTTCTGGGTTTATTGCCCTGCGACGGAGAACTTTCTGTGTTAGGTATTGACCCATTTAAAAAACGACCTGAGTTAATGAAAGAAATTTGCTTTATTGCTGATGTCGCGGTATTACCTAAATGGATTCAAGTCTCACAATTACTGGATTTCACTGAACAAACACACCCTAATTTTAGTCGTGAAAAAGCCTTGGCATTTATCGCAAAAACCAAAATTAAGCTGAACCACAAAGTAAAAGAATTATCTAAAGGCATGGTAGCACAGTTGCATTTGGCCATCGTAATGTCTATTGACGCACAATTATTGGTTTTAGATGAACCGACATTAGGTCTCGATATTTTATTTCGCAAAGAGTTTTATAATAATCTGATTAATGATTATTTTAACCATGAGCGCACCATTATTATTACCACTCACCAAGTGGAAGAAATTGAACACATTTTAACCGATGTTATGTTTATTAAAGACGGTGAAATTGTCCTCAATGCTGACATGGATACCCTGAAAAGTGAATATTTTGAAGTCATGGTGAACCAAACTAATTATCAACAAGCCATGAACTTAAAGCCATTGACAGTTAAAAAGGTTTTTGGCAAATACATTATGCTCTTTAAAGCAGAATCAAAATCCAAAGTTTCGCCACTGGGAGAAGTACAAAGACCCTCGGTGTCTGATCTTTTTGTGGCTTTGATGCAGGAGGAGCAATCATGAAATCGAAAATGAAAACAATAGCCGCTTTATTGAAATTAGAATACTGGGAGCATCGCGGTGCTTTTGTAAAAACCCCTTTGATTATCGGTCTGGTAATGGGCGTTATTACTATCTTAGCGTATGCTACCAGTGATCGCTTTGTGGTTGATCTTAGTGGTGGCGATAATTTAAAGCTTGCTATCAGCACCCTAGAACAGTTAAGCGACGGACAAATAACCATGGGGCTGGATATTTTTATGCTCAGCACCGGCTCTTTATACCACTTTATTTTGTTCATCCTTATCTTCTTTTTCTTATTAGGTAGTCTCTACGATGATCGTAAAGATGGCAGTATTTTGTTTTATAAATCATTGCCAATTTCAGACACTCAAACTGTTTTATCCAAACTGATGGTAGCTACTATTATCGCCCCTATGGCGTTTACTGTTGGCTTAATGATCAGTCATTTGTTTGTGTTCCTCATATTAAGCTTAATTTTGCTATTTAATGGTTTAAATCCGTTCAGCTTATTATGGTCAAATACTTCATTTATTAGTAACTGGGGGGCTTTTGCTATTGGCTGTATAGTTCAAGCACTTTGGGCGCTACCACTTTATGGCTGGTTATTATTTACATCAGCAGTGGCCAAACGTCGACCATTTTTAATGGCCGTATTTGCCCCCTTAGTAGCCGGCTTCATTTGGTACTGGTATAACGCCTTAGTAAATTTAAACTTATTCAAAATAGGTTTTTTTAAAACCATAGGTATCTTATTTGCAAAAGCAACAACCCCATTCGCATCAGGAATTGACCAACCTAAATCAGGCTCATTTGAATTTGATCCAAGTGAGCAATCAAATTTAGATGTTATCCAAGGCATGCTCAATGGATTAATGCAAATTGAATTAGTCTATGGAATTATATTTGCTGCGGTTACAACCGGGCTGGCAATTTACATTAGACGCTACCGTAATACCATTTAAAACTTATTCCACACCTCTAATAAACTTCTTATTAGAGGTGTGGTTTGATACAATTTGCTTTATTTATTCGGCCTCACAGAGGCCGTTCTTTTTTGGCAAATCTATGGCAGACTATCAGAAATCCTGGCAATTACCTTCACCCTTTAGATTCCACCGAGGTGGAGAGTTACAGGGTGCCAAGTTACAATATGAAACATGGGGGGTACTGAATAAAGATGCTTCAAATGCCATTCTTATTCTTTCAGGCCTTTCAACAGACTCGCATGTTTGCTCCCATCATAAAGGTGACCAGCCGGGTTGGTGGGAGTTTATGGTTGGTCCTGGAAAAGCCATCGACAGTAATCGTTACTTTATTGTCTGTGTTAGCTCATTAGGAAGCTGTAAAGGCTCCACCGGTCCTTGCTCAAGTAATCCTAAAAACAATCGACCTTATCGTTTTGATTTTCCTGATTTATGCATGGAAGATATTGCCGAAAGCAATTTTTTATTATGTCGTGAGTTAGGTATAAATCAGCTGCATGCCCTAGTCGGCCCTTCTATGGGGGGGATGTCAGCAACTGCGCTGTTGCAGCTACACCCTGGGTTTGCCAAACATTGGATCCAGATTGCCTCCGGACTAGCCTCACCACCTTTCAGTACCGCCATCCGCTCACTTCAACGGGAAGCCATTATTAATGATAATAACTTCAACAGAGGTTTTTATTCGGATGAAGATTGGCCCATTGATGGCATGAAATTTGCCCGGAAAATTGGCATGCTATCTTATCGCTCAGCGGCCGAATGGAATGAACGCTTTCCCCGCTCTTTGAAAAAAGCCCCTACCCATCCATTTGGAATTGAATTTCCGGTTGAAAGTTATCTTGAACATCATGCCAATCGCTTTATCCATCAGTTCGATCCAATTTGTTACCTGTATTTATCACGGGCGATGGACTGGTTTGACGCTTACCGCAAGAAAACGCGCATAGTCGATAATCCTTTAGCTGACATTAACATAAAGTCTGCTTTAATTATTGGCACCAAAACCGATTTACTATTTCCGGTGGATTTACAGCGGGATGTCCATCGTTTACTACAGGCAGCTGGCTTTCAATCACAACTCATTTTGACCGAATCAATTCAGGGGCACGATGCTTTTTTAGTAGATGAAATGGTCTTTTATAATTACGTCAAAAATTACCTGTCTTCATTGGTATGAAGCACCCGCATAACTAATTCGTCATTGCCGTGAATAATGTCCGCAGTCACTTCTATGCATTTTTCAAGACAACGTTCTATGGAAATGGCATCATCTTTGTTTGGGCGTCCTAAAACCCAAGGTGTGACTTTGCTTTTATCACCCGGATGACCAATACCAATACGCAAACGCCTAAAGTCAGCACCTAATCCCGGAATGATGTCACGTAAGCCATTATGACCACTGTGTCCACCACCGCGCTTAAACTTAGCTGTACCCGGTGGAATGTCCAGTTCATCATATGCCACCAGAACATTACGGCTGGTTAGTCGATAAAATTGACAAAAAGGGATGACAGATTGACCGGATAGATTCATAAATGTTTGTGGCTTAACCAACCAAACTTTATCACCAAAATGATCAGTTTCTGCGACTTCGGCTTTAAACTTTTTCACCGCCTTAAAAGTACAACCAAGATGTTTAGCCAAAGCATCTAAATACCAAAAACCGGCATTATGACGGCTATCGACATATTCGATTCCCGGATTACCTAAACCAAAAATTACTTGAATCATTATGATATCTCATTGTGAAATTTGTGCATAAAAAAAGCCACATTGACTCGATTAAGTCAATGTGGCTTTTACAAAAGAATTAAAGATGATTAGTCTTCTTGTTTGTCTTTTCCTTCTGCATCTTCAGATTCATCTTCATCAACAGTCGGTACATCAACATCCGGCTCTTCAGTTTCATCTTCATCAGACGTATCAAGAACGGTTGCCGTATTGACAACTATATCATCAAACTCTTCATCATCACTGCGATTAAAAGCAGTAATCGTTACATTCTCCGGTAATTTAATTTCACTTAAGTAAAACGCATCACCAACTTCGAATTCGCTGATATCAACTTCAATAAATTCAGGCAAGTCTTTAGGAAAACATACAATTTCAACTTCATGCATCTGATAATCAATAATAATACCAGCAACTTTACTGGCTGGACAAGTATCCCCACCAATAAAGCGCAGCGGGATATTCATGATTAATTCTTGGTTGTCATCAACCCGCATAAAGTCCATGTGCATAATAATCGGCTTTGCCGGATGCCGTTGCATGTCTTTAATAACCACTTTTTGTTTTGCACCACCATCAGCGCTAAACTCAATAATACTGGAAAAGAAAGCTTCATCTTCAATCAATCTCAGTACTTTATTGTGGTTCAAGGTTAAGTTTCTTGGTTCTCTGTCGGTACCATACAATACCACAGGGACTCGTCCTTCACGACGTAAGCGGCGGCTCGCACCTTTCCCCACATCGTCACGGAGTTTTGCATCTACTTTAAAAATAGCCATAATTTATTCCTGGTTTAATGAGACTTATGCATACGCTTGTTGTCTCTTCATATAAGACTCTTGCGACCAGAGTCTTTAAAAAATTATCGATTTATAATCAATCGATATACATCGAGCTAACAGACTCCCTGTTAGCAATACGTCTAATTGTCTCACCGAGCATTTCGGCCACTGACAATTGACGAATTTTCTTACAATTCAGCGCTTCTTCTTCAAGCGGTATGGTATCTGTAACCATCAACTCATTAATGTCTGAATTTTCTATATTCGCAATGGCATTACCGGACAATACCGGATGCACACAATAAGCATTAACCTCTTTCGCGCCCCATTCCATCAGGGCAGTTGAGGCAGCACATAAAGTACCTGCCGTATCAATCATATCATCAACTAAAATACAAATTTTACCTTTCACATCACCAATGATATTCATCACTTTGGCCATGTTTGGCTTGGGTCGACGTTTATCAATTATAGCCAATTCACAACCCAATCGCTTAGCAATCGCTCGGGCTCTGACCACACCACCAATATCCGGTGACACAATGGTGACATCTTCGCTATCATACTTCTGCCACATATCTGCCAATGTTAATGGCGAGGCATAAACGTTATCAACCGGAATGTCAAAAAATCCTTGTATTTGATCTGCATGTAAATCTACGGTAAGCACCCGATCAACACCAACAGCCGCTATCATTTTAGCTGCTACTTTAGCTGTTATAGGAACCCTTGCTGACCGTGGACGTCGGTCTTGACGCGCATAGCCAAAATAGGGAATTACTGCCGTTACTGATTTTGCAGATGCTCTTTTCAAAGCATCAACCATAACCAATAATTCCATGAAATTATCAGCCGTTGGGCGACAAGTAGGCTGAATCAAAAATATATCCTGACCACGCACATTATCACGAATTTCAACAGATACTTCACCGTCACTGAAACGGCCGACTTTAGCGCGACCTAATGGCACACCCAAGTTATCTGCTATTTTTTTGCCCAAAGCGGGATTGGCATTTCCGGAAAATAACCTGATTCCACGATCGAACATTTCGTTGGCCCCTTAAATGAGTATGCCCGCGCACTGCGCAGGCATCACAAAATATGGCTGGGATGGCAGGACTCGAACCTGCGAATGCCAGGATCAAAACCTGGTGCCTTAGCCACTTGGCGACATCCCAATTCGCGAGAGTAATCTCTTTTATCCAGCTTTGTAATCGCTGTCAAAGGCGGCGTATTATAACCACAATTTTATCCAAAGCAAAGCCTAAAAATGTAATTTTACTTTAAATAGCGTTTAATAAATTAATGACCGCACAATTGTCGCCCATTATATTTTAATTAAAGCTTGACGACAATGTTGTTTGGCTGTTTTTTGTGCCTTTAACGCCTGCTTTTCATCTTTAAATAGGGCAAAGAGTGTAGAGCCGGTCCCTGACATCCTTACATGCATATATTCACTCAATATCTGGAATAAACCAGCTACCGCTGGATAACTCTTTAAAACAACGGGAAAACAATCATTAATCCAAAAATCAGGACAACTCAAAAACTCACCAGCTAAGGGAGTTTGATTGCGGTTTAATTCAGCATTGTTAAACACCGATGCTGTACTGATGGCCACTTCAGGAAACAGTAATAACAGGTAACCCTGATAAAATGACATCGGCCTTATGATTTCACCGATACCGGTTACTAAAGCAGATTTACCGACAATAAAAAAAGGCACGTCAGCACCCAGTTGCAAGCCTATCTCTATTAATTTATCATCTGCTAAGCGGCAGTCCCATAATTCATTTAGTACCCGTAAAGTTGTGGCTGCATTAGAGCTGCCACCACCTAAGCCAGCACCTACAGGGATGCGCTTGTTAACCTCTATCCTGACCGACTGAGAATTCCCAGCGTAAGGCCTTAACTTTTCTGCCGCTTGAAAGATTAGATTTTTTCGTAGCGGTAAATCTGCAAAACCAGTCAGCTGTATACTATTATTAATTTCGGGCAACCCTATAAATCGCATATCATCACCCCAAGATAGAATTTGGAAGCAACTTTGTAATAGGTGATAACCATCACTGCGGCGACCAATAACCCGTAGCATAAAATTTATTTTAGCCGGACTTAAGCGCTCAATCAAAGCCATTGCCAAGAACTAATAATGAGCTTAATGCGGTAACTGTCTTTACTGGCGGTAATGCTATGGGGCAAACATGCATCTGGATAGGAACGGTATTGATCATAATTTATTTGCCAACCTTGCTCGTAAATCGTTTTGCCATTAGCTGCGAATTGTACTTCAGCACGATTTGATTGTAATGGCCTGCCTTTGATCCAGCTTTTTAAGGCTTGCCACGGCACCGACCAGCCAATAAAGTCACTAACTAATTGCTCGGCCTTATTAGCTGTATAGGTTTCCCTGTTGTCCACTAGCATTATAGCTTCCGATTCTGTTTCAGTAAGCAGCCAGCTTCCTTGTGACATTGGGCCTTTAAACAAGGTTTCCACAAAGTTACTCTGTTGCTGCCAAGTGAGACGCCCGCTTCCCCCTTCGGCACCATCAGATACCGCCATTTTACCGTTAAATTGAAAAGAGGTCCCGGGACTGTCTTTAAATTGTCGGCAGCTGTCACTTTTTGACGGCAAGCTTTGACAACCACTTATCAGCAATAGGATGATGACAATAGATAGAAACCATTTTGGCTTTAGCAGCATGCAGACATCTGGAAGTAAATCATTGAGCTTACTGGGAACTCAGGAACGGAAAACCATGCAAAATCACAAATTATGTTTAAATTTAATATAGGGAACAGTACCGGTGAATTGGTCTAAATTCGTCGCAGTTGGTGCATCATTCATATTACGACGCGCACCAAAAGACAAGGTGCCATCCTGATTAAAGTGCCAATCTACCTGTAAATCAATTGTGGATTGATGTACGTTACTGTGCTGTTGGCTGGAAACAAAATCGGATTGTAAGCTGGCACCAAAACGGTGATTTCTAATGCCAAAACCAACACTCGTGGTATCTAATTGATCTTGATACAGCCCCCACAAATCACCCGAGACTTGCCCGGTACTTAAATCCACACCAAAACGCCAATTGGATGTTAAATTTAAAACTGAGGTAATACCTAACTGGTAACCTAAATCTTGTTTATGTTGGGCATTATTTGTTTGCGGGTTAATCGGTAAAAATAAACTACCGGCTTGCTGCTCGTCATAAACACCTACACGTAGTGACAGCCAATCAGCAAATTTCATCCGGACCATTATTTGTTGACCGAATGCATTTTGTTGGGAAGACATAAAAGCCCCTCTTTCCACTTGTGGGCTGAGCAAATCGTAAGCTTGTTCATCAGCATGGTAGCTATTTCCAAACATCCAATTAGGTGAAATGACCGGCGTAGCTATGCCTGCTGGAGCTTGAGACAAGGGGGTTATGGGCTGCATAGATTTGTTCGATTGCCCAAAGGCCACCGAACAGAACAGCAACAAACTCAATGTGATATGTTTTAATTTCATGTTCACTCCCAATACGTCTGTGTGTTTCTATGACCCTACTAGACTAATATAGTTTCACCTATATCAATAATTCTAACAAATTCACAGAAGCTACGCAAATAAATTCAACACAATCGTTGATATATCATTAACATAAGTATTATTCTTGAATTTTTTCTTAACTCTTGTGATGAGAGTCACAAATTTAGTTTTTAGCACCAACATTTTGCCAATATTCACTGGCTTTAGCCATCGCCTGCCCCATAATACTGTTTTTTGCATAACTGCCATCTACCAAGACACCGGCTGGTTGTCCCATTAATATTTCCATGGCTTGGCTAATATTATTCACTGCATAAATACTAAACTGTCCATTTTGACAAGCTGTTTGCACATCCCAGCGCAGCATTAAATCACCCGCGTTACTGGCCGGTATGATAACACCCTGATTTCCGGTCAAGCCTCTTGTATGACAAGCATCATAGAAGCCTTCGATTTTTTCATTAACACCCCCAATAGCCTGTAATAAGCCGTGCTGATCAATTGCGCCGGTCATACTAACACCTTGATTAATGGGTATTTTTGTTAACTCAGAAATCAAACAACAAAACTCCGCTCCTGAGGCGGAATCACCATCTATACCGCCATAACTTTGCTCAAAAGCAATTGAAGCGGAAAACGTCAAGGGGTGTTTTAACGGCAACATATGACGCAACAAACCACCTAAAATCTGAAAACCTTTGGTGTGGATTGAGCCGGATTTTCCAGACTCACCTTCAATGTCAATTACGCCGGCGCGACCGGCACCGATGGATGCCGTTATCCGTGAAGGGAATCCGTATACAATCGGTCCGGCATGAATCACTGCTAAACCATTAATTTGACCAACAATATTGCCTGAGGTGGCGATATTGAGGGTGCCACTAACCATTTGTTCACGAAACTTTCTGGCCGGTAAACCGGCGCGTTTTTTGGTGCGAAGAATGGCTTGATTAACTGATTCCCCGGTGACTATGGTGTTGTTGGCTTTATATGCAACATAATGGGCCTCACGGGCAATATCAGCGACCCTCGAAAAACGAGCCGTCAATTTATCTTTTTGAGCACAAATTCGAGCACCATGTTCAATAAGTGCGGCCACCCCATCGGCACTAAATGGCATCAATTTATCTTCTTCAATTATTTTGGCAATTACAGCCGCATAATGCTTAAAGCCCTGTACATTACGGTCGATAACACTGTCAAAATCAGATAACACCTTAAATAATTCCGGAAAGTCAGGGTCTTGGTTATCTAAAAAGTAATACAGATTGGCATCGCCCAGTAATATAACTCTTATATTAATCGGAATCGGCTCAGGTTTGAGCGTTGGCTGTCCAAACGGCCAACTTATTTCAGCCGGAACAATTTCTAACAAACGATTTTTTAATGTCCGCTTTAGAATTTTCCATGCGCCTGGTTCAGCCAGCAAGTCACGCGCATCCAGTATCAGAAATCCACCATCGGCTTGCAATAAAGAGCCACCGGTAATGCTCATGTGATCGGCCAAAACCGGGCCGTTTTCACCCCATTTGCTCTCAATGGTTCCCAGCAAATTTTGTAAAGTAGGCACCCGCTCGGTAACTACCGGACATTGCTTACCCTTATCGCGAGGCTGTAGGACATTTACTGCATAACGCTCGCGAGGACGGTAATCTTTTGAATTTTTATAAAAGTACTGATCAATTACATCTTGCTTTAAACTCTGTAAATAATCTTTCACTGCAGGGTAATCAAATTCCGCATACAATCGATTCAATTCTGCATCCAATAATTCGACAACATAATTCTCCATTACTTCGTGAATTTCTTCAAAACCGCTCCTTTTCAAATCGCTCACTTTACGACTAATCTCTTCCAGTTTTTTGCTGAATAATTGTTGCTTTTTTAGCATCGACTTTTGAGTCTTTTCATTTATTTCACCAGCGGCTACTTTTTCGCTCCAGCTTTGTGGATCCATAATTTTGCCTTCGATTACCGGCACAATAATTGTCTGTTGGATTTGCCCGCCATTGATGTTTATCATCGCTAACGATTCTTCCTTGAGCTCCTTTTCAAATGGCTCGGTAACGACTTGAATTGCTTTCTGCAATTGATCTTCAGCCTTCGATTTTTCACCGGCCATTGCTTCAGAATCCAGTGAAGATGATAAATCGTCGGCAATAAAAGCACTGAGTTCATCCATCGCTTGGCTAAAACGAATACCATCCGTAGCTTTCAAAGTTAATAGTTTAGGCCGATCAGGTTGTTCAAAATTTGCCACATAACAGTGCTCATGTTTTTCAGCTAACTGTGGCCTGTCACTTTCTAAAATACCTGAAACCATGCTCATCCGACCAGTACCGCTCAAACCACGAACGTACACATTTTGACCAAAAGCACGACACTCAATGGCAAACCGCAAGGCATCAACAGCGTCATCCTGACCGACAATTCCCTTAACCGGCTTAACTTCTTCAGTGGTCTTAAATCCGAGTTTAGTAGGATCACAATGCCAACGAACATCGGTGGCTTTTAATTGAGTCGAATGATTCATGGTTTTCCTCGTAAATTCATTATATTTTAAGGCTGCTAACAATAACAAAATTATGCTTGCATAGTGGTAAAAATTTCCCTAAAGTTAATCTTTTTTTGCAGGTATTTGGCATGACCAAAAAATGGCGCGTCCTTAAGTTTGGTGGCAGTTCAGTCGCAACTCCCGATCAATGGCAAACCATCCTAAAGCAGGTGCAAAAAAATATCGCCGCTGGCTATCGTGTATTGTTGGTACATTCAGCCAGCCAAGGCTTCACCAATGATCTGGCACTAAAAATTAGTGGCGGACATTCCGTATATAAGGTTGTTAGGCAAAGACTCAAGCAATTAGCCAGTAAGTTTGCCGTTCCTTTTAATTTGTTTACGGAAGAATTAAGTGAGTTAAAACAACTTTGTGAATTAACTGAACTGGACACGTTCCAACAAGCCGAGTTATTATCGTGGGGAGAACGTACAACCCACAAATTATTTTCTCACCACCTAAAACAATTCCAAAAAGTATTTAGCATTGATCCAAAGTTGTGGTTAAAAGCCACCATTGATGATCACCGGAACCCGCATTCTCGAATTTTATCAGCCAAATGTCAAATTGATATCAATCCCAAATTACATCAACAATTAACTGCTGACTTTTATCTAATGCCCGGTTTTTATGCCAGCGACGAAAATGGCCGCACTGTTTTATTGGGTCGCAGTGGTTCTGACACATCAGCTGCTTATATGGCGGTATTACTTAATGCCGAACGTTTAGAGATATGGACTGATGTGGACGGCATTTTTAGTGCCAATCCTCATCAAATTCCCGAAGCTCGTTTGTTATTACGTCTAGGCTACCAAGAAGCCCGTGAAATTGCGGCCAGCGGTGGTAAAGTCATTCATCCACGTTCCATTTTACCGGCTGAGCAGCACCACATTCCCATCCATATAAAAAACATTGCTCGCCCTGATGCCCAAGGTACAGTCTTAAAAAGTAGCTATCAACCAACCAAACCACGCGTTAGCGCTGTAAACACCCGCCACCAAGTCACTTTAATATCTATGGAATCCATCCACATGTGGCATCAAGCAGGTTTTATCAGTGATCTGTTTGCTATCTACAAAGATTTAGGCTTATCCGTGGACTTAATTTCCACTGCTCAGACTAACGTAACTGTCTCTTTGGATGCTGCAGATAATGTTTTAACGCCGGATGTTCTACAACAATTAAAAGCTTGTTTAGAAAAACTATGTGAAGTTGAAATCATTGCCAACTGTTCGGCGGTGACCTTAGTTGGTTACCGTATTCGGGCTTTGGCGGACAGTATTGCGAGTGTGGTGGCGACCTTTGCTGATCAGCGCATTTATCTAACCACCCAATCATCCAATGATCTCAACCAAACCTTTGTGGTGGATGAAGATCAGGCGGATAAATTAGCGCGGGCGCTTCATGAAGTGCTGATTACCCAACTTCCAGAACCGGGTGATTTTGGACCCAGTTGGTCAGATTTGCTGGCCGGTCGTGGCAGCGATACAGCCAAGACGGTTCCTTGGTGGCAACAATCAGCAGCAAGATTATTGGATGCTGCGGCCGATTATGCGCCTTGCTATGTATATCATCTACCAACTATTGATCGACAAATTAAACAACTCAAATCATTGACTGCAATTGATGGTATTTTTTTCGCAGTTAAAGCCAATCCCCATCCGGTCATTTTAGCCCATATGAACAAACAGGGAATCGGAATGGAAACAGTTTCCCCGGGAGAGATTGAACGGGTGCAATCGGCTTGTAAAGACAGCTTACAGTCCAACATAATTTTCACCCCGAACTTTGCCCCCATCAATGAATATAAAGAGGCACTCGAAAAAGGCATTTTAACCACCATCGACAACCCCAGTCTACTGTATGACTACCCGCATATTTTTTCTGGAAAACAAGTGGTTTTAAGGCTTGATCCGGGTCATGGCAGCGGCCACCATCGCTATGTGCGTACAGCCGGTGAACAATCTAAATTTGGTATTCCCTTTGAGCATTTAGCATCACTGTCAGAATGGTGTTCACAACATGATATCGGGGTTTACGGCTTACATGCCCATACCGGAAGTGGCATTTTAGAACACCAAAATTGGCAGCGAATCGCCCACTTTCTAGCCCAAGGACTGGCATATTTTAAACAAGTAAAGGTTATTAATATAGGTGGTGGCCTAGGCATTAAGGAAAACCCTGGCGACATTGGCTTGGATTTTGCTGCCTTAAACCAATCATTAAGTGACTTTAAAAATGACTATCCGGGCATCCGGTTATGGATTGAGCCGGGCCGCTTTTTGGTTGCTCATTGTGGGGTTTTATTGGCCCGGGTTACCCAAACCAAACTTAAAGGCAAACAAGGCTACATTGGCCTTGAAACCGGTATGAACTCATTGATTAGACCGGCATTATACGGTGCCTGGCATAATATTGTTAATCTAACCAGACTGACTGAACCCCGTGAATTCACTGCCAATATTGTCGGACCCATGTGTGAAAGCGGCGACATTCTTGGTATAGATCGACCAATGCCAGCCAGCCAAGCCGGTGATGTGGTACTGATTGCGAACACCGGTGCATATGGTGCTGCCATGGCATCCAATTATAATTTAAGAGCACCTGCCCGAGAGATTGTTTTCCCTGATTGAGCTTAGAAGTTATCTCGTAATGGAAAGCACTGCTTAGTAATTAATCTATGCGAGAAGACAAAGAAGCCAGCAAGGATTTAAACTCGCGAGCAATGGTTTGTTGTAATTCATTAGGTAAGGCTCGGTTATCAACACTCAGCCAAAATACATCCTCAGCGCGATTGCCAAAAGTGGCTATTTTAGCCGCTTGCATATCAATTCGATGAGATAAAAAGATCCGGGTTAAATTTACCAGCAAACCATCATGATCTGAACACTTCACATCCACTCGTGTTTCCCCGTCATGACGACCGGGGGAAAAAATAATCTCCGGCATTTCAATAAACAATCGTTCTCTGCGAGTGGCTTTCATATCACGTTTTTTAACTTGGCCCACGGGGCTCTTTAGTGCCGTTAACAAAGCATCAGAAATGTGAGTTAACAGCTCCTCATCATAATCACCAAGGCAATGAAAATGATCTAAAATTCGACCATCAGTACCACTAAAAATACGGGCATTAACAACACTAATGTGGTGATTTGAAAACACTTCCACCACTTGATGAAAAAGCCCCAACTGATTTTCACCATACAGCATCACTTCAAAACCATCATCGTGACGATCTGTGATACAAACAGTATCGAGATAATCATTTGCAACAATAGCTTCACTAACTGCCGCAATCTGCTCAGGCGTGGCATAATCAAAAAAGCGTTCGGGAAAGCGCTGCCACAAGTCCTCAACGGCAGATATTTGATGTGTTTCAATTAACTCCATGGCATCTGCTTTTCCCTGTTCAACACCATCAGCTTGTTGTGAGCTATCCAAATACAGGGTCGTACGCAGATATAGCTCACTGAGCAAGCTGTCTTTATAAGAATTCCACAATTTTGGATCAGTACCTTCGATATCGGCAATGGTTAATAAATACAGGGCGTCCAAATAACGTTGTCGACTCACTAACTGCGCAAACCGCTGGATAACAGCCGCATCATTTATGTCTTGCTTTTGTGCTACCACCGACATAACCAGGTGATGTTTGACAAACCAAACCAATAGTTTCGCATCGGCTTGAGGCAAATTAAAATCAGCGGCAAAACGTTGTGCTTCTTCGGCACCTAATTCAGAATGATCGCCGCCACGGCCTTTGCCAATATCGTGAAAAAAACCAGCTAAATGCAGTACGTAAGGTCGTTTAAACTGTTCTGCCACCTTGTGTGCAAGCGGGTGGGTTTCTTGATCTAAAAATATTTGTCGAATATTCCTGACCACAAATAACGTGTGCTGATCTACTGTATACATATGAAACAAATCATATTGCATACGGCCAATAATACGACCAAAAACCGGCAAAAATCGCCCTAAAACACCCAAAGCATTCATTAAATTTAATTGGTTAAAAACCAAGTTTTTATGCTTAAAAATGGCTAAGAATATGTTTTTTACAACCTCGTCGTTGCGAAACGTATCATCAATCAAGTGCAAGCTCATGCTAACATAGCGTTGCGTATTGGCGCGTATACCATAGACTTGTGGGTTTTGTTGGTAGTGAAGAAACAGCTCAAACAAAGCAGCTGGGCGATCTAAGAAAACTTGCCGGTTATTAACTTCCAAAAAGCCATTAATAATGGTGAAATCCTCGTTTATAACCGTAACTTGTTTATCCTCATTACTCTGTAAAATATTTTCTTTAAACAGCTGTAACAAGCGCATATTTAACTGTTCTAAACGCATGGCATTGCGGTAGTAGTTTTGCATAAACTTTTCCACCCCCAGCGACTCATCATCATCTTGATAGCCAAAAATCAGCGCCAACTGTTTCTGATGTTCAAACAACAAACGATCTTCTTTGCGGTTAGCCAGTAAATGTAAGGCAAAGCGAATTTTCCATAATTTACGTAAACCTTTTTGCAGCTGGATGTATTCATCGGGATGCAAAAAACCAACATCCACAAGTCCATGCATTGATTTCACATGAAAATGCCGTTGCGCCACCCAAGTAACCATTTGGATATCACGTAAACCGCCCGGCCCTTCTTTAATATTGGGCTCTAAGTTATAAGCACTACCACCGCATTTTTGATGGCGTTTTTGCTGTTCTGCATATTTGGCTTGAAAAAAATCACGACCTGACCACATCGCCTTATCATCAGTCTGTTGCATCATTTGTCGATAGAGTTCAGCATCACCACGCAACAAACGACTTTCCATTAGATTGGTGGTCACCGTTATATCCCTCTTAGCCAGCGCCACCGTTTCATCTACTGTGCGCACAGCATGTCCCACATCCAAACCTAAATCCCAGAGATTCTGGATAAATAGACTAACGGATTCTTTAGGTAAACTTCGTTCGTAGAGAATAAGCAAGTCCACATCTGAGAAGGGCTGTAAATCTCCACGACCAAAACCACCAACAGCAACCAATGCCAACGCTGATTTATCAAGTTCACAGCGCAACCATAGCTCCAATACAAATTGCTCAACCAACCAAGCCCGGGTTTTGACTAAACGGGTGATGTTATGCCATTGATAAAAATCTGCATTAAGTAAATCTTCGGCTTGCTTTAACAGCTGTTTAAGGACAGATAAATAATCGTCGTCCTCAACCGTATCCAAAGCAATAATATTGAGATACTCTTCGGCATGATCAGGCGGTGCCAGCAGAGCCATCGTTTACAGCGGGAAATTAGGTGATTCAGTCAACACATCAAAGCCGTCATCAGTCACAGCCAAGGTATGTTCCCATTGGGCAGACAACGACCGGTCTTTGGTCACCACTGTCCAACCATCCGATAACAGTCGACTGTGGCGCTTGCCTAGATTAATCATCGGTTCAATGGTAAAAGTCATACCTTTTTCCAATACTAAACCGGTACCCGGACGACCATAATGCAAAACTTGCGGATCTTCATGAAACGTTTGGCCAATACCATGACCACAATACTCATAAACCACAGAATAACGGTTTTTAATGGCGTGGGCTTGAATGGCGGCACCGATATCACCCAGTCTGACGCCGGGCTTGACCATTTCAATCCCTAATTTCATGGCTTCATAGGTCACCTCAACCAAACGTTTAGCTCGTTGCTTCGGTTCACCGACAAAGTACATCCGTGAAGTGTCGCCATGCCAGCCATCCTTAATAACAGTGACATCTATGTTAATGATATCGCCCTCTTTGAGGATCCTGTCCTCACTGGGAATACCGTGACAGATGACTTGATTAACAGAGGTGCAAATGGATTTAGGAAAGCCGCGATAGTTTAAAGGAGCCGGAATGTTTTTTTGCTGCTCGACAATGAAACGATGACATCGCTCGTCAAGCTCTAAGGTAGAAACACCCGGTTGTACATAAGGTGTAATCATATCCAATACCGCAGCGGCATCTTGACCAGCAGCGCGCATTTTCTCAATTTGTTCAGGCGTTTTGATAATAACTGCCATGTTAATAATTTTGTCTACTTATAAAGGCTGAAATTTTAACCTAAATTCACTAAACTATCACCTTTCCACCCAATTTGACCTGAAAACCTATGCAATTTCCACATACTCGTAAGCGAAGACTGCGTAAAAACCAGTCTATTCGCAATTTGGCCGCCGAACATACTTTAACTGCCAATGACCTTATTTGGCCGGTTTTCATTCTGGATGGCTTTAACGGCAGCGAACAAATCGCCTCAATGCCCGGTGTTTCACGCATGAGCGTGGATTTACTTATCGATAAACTGGAAGGGTTGGTAACCAAAGGCTTGAATGCCGTGGCCTTATTCCCGGTGGTTGATAAAGCCTTTAAATCTGACGATGCGTCCGAAGCCTGGAATCCAGAAGGCTTGGTACAAAAAGCTGTCAAAAGTTTAAAAAGTAAATTTCCCGAGCTGTTGGTTATTACCGACGTGGCGCTCGACCCCTACACATCTCACGGTCAAGACGGTATTATTAATGACCAAGGTGAAATACTTAACGATGTGACTATCAGAGCCCTGGTGATGCAAGCCCAATCCCATGCCGATGCCGGTGCCGATATTGTGGCCCCTTCCGATATGATGGATGGTCGCATTGGCGAGATTCGTGAAGCTTTTGAAAACAAGAAACGTCACAACACCGCTATCTTGGCCTATTCGGCAAAATACGCCTCGGTCTTTTATGGCCCTTTTAGAGATGCCGTTGGTTCTGCTGCCAATTTAGGCAAAAGCTCCAAAGAAACGTATCAAATGAATCCCGCCAACGCCCGTGAAGCCATTGATGAAATCAATATGGATATTGAGGAAGGTGCGGATATGATCATGATTAAACCCGGCATGCCCTATTTAGACATTATTAAAACCGCCAAAGAATATTTTAATGTGCCGATATGCGCCTACCAAGTCTCCGGCGAATACGCCATGCTACAGAGCGCCATTAACAATGGTTTTTTGGATGAAAAAGGCGCCATTATGGAATCTCTATTGTGCTTTAAACGCGCTGGATGTGATGCCATTTTGACTTACTATGCCGATCGCGTAATTAACTGGCTTAGCGACACATGATTTATCAATTGGCCTTATTCGGCCACCCAGTTAGTCACAGTTTATCACCACAGATTCAGCAAGGATTTGCCCGGCAATTTGGTCTTGATATCAACTATAAACTGATTGATGTCACTGCAGAGAAACTTCACACCCGGGTGCAGGAATTTTTTATCCAAGGCGGTCACGGCGCCAATGTCACTGTCCCACACAAACAGGCTGTCATGACCACGGTAGATCAACTAACCGAACGTGCACAACAAGCCCAAGCTGTTAACACTTTGTATTTAAAAAATAATCAAATATGGGGTGATAATACCGACGGTATTGGTCTGATTAAAGATTTAGAGCAAAAAAACATAACCCTTACCCATAAGCGAATATTAATCTTAGGCACCGGTGGTGCGGTTCAAGGCATATTACCCAACTTACTGCAAACCCATCCCCAATCTATTCACCTCAGTAACCGAACCAGCGAGAAAGCCGAAAAACTAGCCCGACTTTCACCCTTGTGCCATATTTTGGACGGGTCGCAAACCACCACAGGTTTCGACCTCATCATCAATGGCACCTCACTCGGACACCAAGGTAAATCACCACCTCTTTATAGCCATTGGTTTCATGCAAATACAATCAGCTATGACCTATCGTACGGTCTAGCAGCAAGCCCATTTTTAACAGCTATCAAAAATTTAAGCGGCACAAAAGCCTTTGATGGCTTAGGTATGCTGTACCATCAAGCTGCATTTGCCTTTGAAATGTGGTTCAACCAAAATCCAGCAGTTGTTTTACCTTAATAACGCTTACAATTTTTCATTAAACTAATTCATAAAATACAGAATTAAAACTATGCACTTTTTTCCCCCGCTTTTAAAAACCACCTTAATAAAACGTCATAAGCGTTTTTTAGCCGATGTCACCCACCCTGAGATGGGTGATTTTACCGCTCATTGCCCAAACACCGGTTCCATGAAAAATTGTTGGGCTGAAGGCGATACTGCTTGGTTGTTAGATTCTGAAAACCCGAAACGTAAATACCGCTATACCTGGGTAATCAATGAAACCCAAGACGGCCACATGATATGCGTCAATACCCATTTGGCCAATCAATTGGTTATTGAAGGTATTGAAAACGGTGTGATTAAAGAGTTTCAGAATTATGATAATATTCAGCAAGAAGTCAAATACGGCGATGAAAACAGCCGTATTGATTTACTATTAACTAACAAAAATAAACCCGATTGCTATGTGGAAATCAAAACCGTAACGCTATTAGAATCCGGCGATGATTTTAATGCAGGGGCGGGCTTTTTCCCCGATGCAGTCACTACTCGTGGGCAAAAACATTTACGCGAGTTGATTGAAATGAAACAGCAAGGCCATCGTGCTGTGCTGTTTTTTTTAGTGCAACACAGTGCCATTAAAACCGTTGATGCTGCCAGGCACATTGACAAAAAATACGCCGATTTATATGACCAAGCCCGCCAAGCTGGGGTTGAAGTCATCGCTTATCAAACAACCATTTCAGCTAAAGAAATTAAAATTAGTCAGCTTATATAATCAAACGAAACGTTGATAGAAATTTTTCTTAAGGCTTTTAAAAACTAACATCTTCAGCCAAAACCCATTTAATGTGAGCTTCATCACATATATTTTCTTGTTTTGTTTTGCTCCAAATAAAGCATAACTATATAATTAATTTTAAATTTGCTTCACTTACTCCCTATGAAAACTAAAATTATTGTTACTTTGCTTTTGTTATGTTCTTTTTATGCTGACAATTTATCCGCCACACCATTAGAAATCTCTCATGAGTTTGTTTCTGACAATCATGGGGTTGGCGGACATAATGCAGGTAATGGTATCAGTCTTGACACCGATCAAGTTCACATGATTATGGGATCCCGGGGCACGTCCTTTGGTAGTGGTGGTTCAGCAACCATTTTTAAATTTGTGAACAATGAATGGGTTGAACAACAAACTCTCAGGCCACCATTTGATTATAACCAATATTATGCGCACTCAGTAGCCATTAACGGAAACATCGCCGTAGTTGGCGCTCCAAAAGGCTATGGCTCAGGATATGAGTCAGGCGTTGCATATGTGTATGAATTAAACAATGACAACTGGCTTTTGACGCAAATTATTCAATCTGATGATGGTATTGACTCAGAATTATTTGGGTATAGCATTGTCATAACAAGCGATGAAATCGTTATAGGTTCTCCCAAAAATGATGCCGAAGATACCAATGTTGGCGCTGTAGATATTTTTTCTAAAATCAATGATGAGTGGATTATCACACAACAATTAGACTATACACCACCATCTGGAACAAAGCGGTATTCAAATTTTGGCTTTTCACTTGATTACAACGATCAGCAAATCATCGTAAGCGCTCCGTTCTACAACCTAGAGGAAGGTATCGTTTACACTTTTGAAAAAACAAATAATAATTGGCAACAAGCACAGCTTTTACAAGCAAGTGATAAAGAACCCTCTGCTTATTTTGGATATAGAGTAGCTATTGATCAAAATAATCTGATTGTTTCCGCACTACTCCTTGACCAACAAGGGCCTGGTAAAATTTATTTATACCAACCCAATAATAATCTTTGGGCAGAACAATCTTCCTTCACACCTGTAAATCCTGCATTTGAAGAAGGTCTTGGGACATCAATTGATATTTACAACAATATTGTAGTCGCTGGTGCTGATCTTAATGAAGACCTAGGTGATGATGAGGGTGCAATCTATTTGTTTGAGCTTAATGGAAACCAATTGAGCCTTAAACAAAAGCTTTATAATCCGAATTTTGAGATATCATCATATTTTGGACGCACTTCTTTAATATTTGGAAACCAAGTAATCGGCTCAAACGGCTTTGGTGAAACCTACTCATTCATACACAATGGCTCTTCATGGGAAACTGACCAGTTTGTCAGCCCTATATTAGGTTCTACCGATGAAAGATTTGGTTATTTGACAGAAATCAATGATCATCACGCCATTATATTTGCATCGAACAGACGAGACAATGAACCACATTATTTATACTTCTTCCACAAAAATGAACTAGATGAATGGGAATTACTTTTAAAGCAAACATTCAATGATGTTGAATTTAAAAAAGGTCTGGCTTTGTCTTTAGTAGGCAATAATGCTATTTTTTACGGGTATGACCAACTTTATGTTTTTAAATTCATTAACAACAATTGGCAACTAAGCTCACAACATAATCTTCCTTATGCCAAACTTATTTTACAAAATAATCAAGTTGTTGAACAAGCCGAAGTTCGGGCAATAACACAGCATAATAATTACATTGCAACTCTCACCTATGATTATGTAGAAAACTCCTTTCAAACGCATGTTTTAGAGGGAAATGGAAATAATTTAACCATTACCTTACTGGATGATTTTGTTCCTGAAGTTGCCAGTACGAAAGATATTAAGTTTATAGATGACACTTTACTCTCACCATTTACTCTTATTAACCCTGAACCGACTGACGTGGTCAAAGTTTCTCGTTTAATCAATAATCAATGGATTTCAGTTGGTGTTATTGAAAGCCCTGTTATCAGAGAAAAACAGAATTTTGGTTCCGCCATTGCTTACGACAAACAACTGTTAGCTATTGGCGCAACAAATCTACTTCAAGGACAATTTGGTAATTTAGCGAACACTGGTGAAGTTCATTTATACCGTTTTAATATTACGGATGGATGGACTTTTCTAAACACACTCACCCCAACATCAAACCCAAAACAAGCTCTTTTTGGCACCGATATACATCTAAATGGTGAAACAATCATGGTAAAAAGTTTTAACGAAGCTGGCGGTGGGTTATATCCAATGAATATTCATAAATATAGTAGATATAACAATTGGGTTCTTAATGATGTTTACGAATCAAATTATGCCAGCACCTACAGTTATGACGAATTTGCGCATGACATTTCTGGAGTTAATAATACACTGTTAGTAGGTATACCCCATGCAAACTATTCAGGGCGCTATTCAGGCCGCGCAACTCTATATAAAACTTCCGATAATTACGAAATAACAGGCACCATCACAAATCTTTTACCTGGGAATACGCTTAAATTAACACTTAATGATAGAGATATTGTCAATATAAGCCAATCAACCTTTGCTTTTGATATGACACTACCCGAAAATCATCAGTATAATGTGTCGGTTATAGGCACAGCCAAACCATTAACACAAGAGTGTTTAGCAAATAACAATCAGGGAATCGTCGGCAGTCAAGATGTTAGCAATATAGAAGTCGTTTGTATGGACTTTGTGGATTTGATTTTTGAGTCTGGATTTGAACAATAGAGAACTGTTTAAAATCAATAACTCTAATCCAAGTTTTTATCTTTGTACTCGCATAAATCCACAATAATACATTTTTTGCACAAGGGTTTACGGGCTTTACAGACATAACGACCGTGCAAAATGAGCCAGTGGTGGGCATCCATTAAGAATTCTTTTGGTACGAATTTAAGCAGTTTCTTTTCTACCTCTAACACAGTTTTTCCGGGAGCGATTTTGGTGCGGTTAGAGACTCGATAAATGTGGGTATCAACGGCCATGGCAGGTTGACCAAAAGCGGTGTTTAAAACCACATTCGCCGTTTTGCGACCAACGCCGGGCAGAGATTCTAAATCTTCACGGTTATCAGGCACCACCGAATCAAATTTATCCACCAAAATTTGACAGGCTTGGATGATGTGCTTTGCTTTGGAATTAAATAGACCGATGGTTTTAATATAATCTTTTAAACCTTCTTCACCTAACGCCAAAATGGCTTCCGGTGTATTGGCTTTGGGAAACAGTCTTTGGGTGGCTTTATTAACACCCACATCCGTCGCTTGCGCTGATAAGGTCACTGCGACCAACAACTCAAAAGCTGAGTTGTACTCAAGTTCGGTGGTAGGGTTGGGGTTATTGTCTCGTAGTCGCCGAAAAATTTCAGTGCGTTTATCCTTATTCATCTTCTGACTGTAAATTATCGATCTGCTTAGATTCGAGTTGCCGTATTTTGGCCAAGTGCTCGATTTGTACCGATTGTGCCTGATGCCAAGCCGCCAATAACTCGTTTACCACTGCCTGAGTGTCGACCTGCTGCCGCTGCCAAAATCCGAGGTTATCTTGTTTAATTTGTGACAAAGGCACTTGCCCAAAACCAGCGGCTAAACCCGACTCCGATAGCAATAAATCGACTTCAGTCATAATCGCACACAGTTCTGCTAATTCAATATCAGAAGGTTCATACTTATCAGGCACAGATTTGTACTTTTGAATTTCCAAAAGCTGTTGCTCACTTAAACCGAAGGCTTTCAATTTAACCAGATAATCATCACTGTTAAAAACATCTTCATCTAAATCAATAACCACATCGGCTTTAGCCACGCCGATGATTACCGACAATCGATACAAGATATAAAATCGAAAAAAACCATGGCGACCTTTCTGTGGCGCTAAAAAGGGTAACTGGCTCACTAAATCAGCACACCACGGCATCAGCTCATAGGCATCGGCGTAAGACTCATTATTATGGTTTTCCGCCGGGATATGTTTTCTCTGTGAATACCACAGCTGCACCGGATTTCTTTTCAGATAAAGGGTTTTGGCTTGTGGATAAAATCCGTTTAACCACGACCATCGAAAGTCCATGCGATTAAATTGTAATACCGGCTTTTTTTCTCCACTTTGACTAATCAAGAAATTGATATAACGGCGTAATTCCGGCCAACTGTCTTGCTCCGTAAGATACAAACGATTTGCACCAAAATCACTTTGGAAATAATGAGGTAAATCATCGAGTATTCGATAATTTGCCCAGTAATCTTCCACATTAACATGATCTTTTTTGGGTTGAGTGAATTTTATATGGCTAAGCAATTGCGGGTGTAAAGGCTCATACCATGCACAGTAATTATCCAATGCATTAAAGACATTCCAAAAGTGGGAAGTGCCACTACGGAATCGACCAATAATAAAAATAGGCGTTTTTACCGGACTCATGGCTTTATCTTAACCCATTTCAAGGCAAAACCCACCAGCCGGTTATCATCTGAACCAAAAGCTTGGGCATGACTAACTAAATCTTGTGAGTGAAAGGCTAACCGCAGTAAACCATTGGCAGCTATCAGATTTTTGGGGCAATGAAGTGTGAGTGTCCGTACCACACCCTGATCATCTGAATGCCATTTAACCTGTTGTTCATTAACCTGTATTCTCAAGTTATCTAACCAGTCACTGGATAAGGCATTTATAATGGCTATTTGAATTTCATAGTCTTTAGCTTGCATCCAAAAATCTAGACTACTCACTTCACCGGGGCCTGACCATCGAAAATAAGATTGCTCATCACCAATCCATTCACGGCGATGCCACTGCTGCCCCCACAAAGCATCAGCAGCAGTAAAGTTGACTACTTCTTGTAATTTATGACTGTAAAACCGTAAATGATTTTCACGGTAATATTGGTCCAACAAGTGATCCAACTCATAATCAGTCATTAGTTCATCACCACCGATTGCTTTAAGCATATCGTTGTATTTACGCGAAAAAGCATTATCTGCGTACTCATAGAGTCTCATATCCTCAGTATTCAACGAAAGCACACGCTGCCGTGCTGTATCTGAAAGAACCGGACGGTTTTTAAGTTTGTTGAGCTTTTGTGTTTTACCAATGGCAGGTGCGACCAACCGATAGGATAATAAGCGCATGGCATCGTCAAATCGCTCTAACATCCCAAACCAAAAACACTGATCGATATAGTTTTTAGCGCGCTGTAAGCGTTGACTGTCTGTTAAAGGCTGTTGTGATTTACTGATTAAAGGCTGTAAATAAGCCACTGTTTGAGGCGATAAAAAAACTTCTTGAGCCGTGGCGTCTTCAACAAAATCAAAGGATAAATTTCTCACCATACGATTACTGACCAATGGTGCTGTTTTAGGGTGACTGAGAAAATCCTCAAAACTGAGTTGCTCATTGTGCACCAAATCATACACCACCGTATTTTTTTCTCGTTTGACATATTGATAGGTGGAGTAAGCCAACTCAACCGGATGCCTGAGAATAGTTAGATTTTGCAGATTTCGATCACTGAGAAGTTGGGCGCCACCACCACCAAAATGACCGCGAAACAACTGATAATCTTGTGCTTTAACCGCCTCTATATCACCAACTTCTCGCCATAATTGTTGTGGAAAAATTGAGCGGGCAGGAAAAAACCGATCCAATAACACAATAAAACTGGTGCCCGCTGTTTTCGGAATGTGTGCGAAATAATAAGCGGGTTTCTTAGGGGCTTTAAAACGTCTCTTAAACCAGGCCTTCATAGGCTTTTGCTATACGTTGTGCGTAATTGTCCGGCGAAAAGAATTCTACCCGCTCGCGGCCTTTAACAATTAAATCTTGCCTGAGCTCAGGCTGTTCAATAATTTGATTAATCCGATCCCGAATTTCACCAAAATCATAGGGATTGACATACAAGGCCGCATCGCCAGCTACTTCCGGTAAGGACGATTTATTTGAGCAGATAACAGGACAATCCTGCTGCATGGCTTCTAATACCGGCAGACCAAAGCCTTCATACAAGGAAGGCATCACTAGGCACGTAGCATTTTTATAGAGCATGGCCAAAGCGTACTCATCCACATAATCCAAAAACAC
>Ga0079224_100000268_pt1 | contig 47000 bp, 36 predicted proteins | sample Stecom2015_FD_80414 | JGI IMG/M metagenome (GOLD analysis project Ga0079224, IMG submission 80414) | Agricultural soil microbial communities from Utah to study Nitrogen management - Steer compost 2015 | ecosystem: Environmental > Terrestrial > Soil > Agricultural land | place: USA: Utah... | reverse complement strand
CGTCGCGACCCAGTTGAAGACCTTGATCGCGGAGAAGACGGCGACGAACATCGAGAGCGCGCCGAACGCCGCGACGTCGAAGGCCGACATCCCCGCCGTGAACATGTGGTGCCCCCAGGTCAGGAACCCGACGAACGCGATCCCCAGGCTCGAGACCACGATCGCCGGATAGGAGAACATGGGCTTGTGCGAGAAGGTCGTGACGACCTCGCTCATGACGCCCATCGCCGGGAGGATCATGATGTAGACGGCCGGGTGCGAGTAGAACCAGAAGATGTGCTGGAAGAGGATCGGGTCGCCGCCGAGCGCGGGGTCGAAGATCCCGAGCCGGAACGCGTTGTCGAGCACGATGAGCAGGAGCGACATCCCGAGGACCGGCGTGGCGAGGACGAGGATGATGCTCGTCCCGTAGATCGCCCAGACGAAGAGCGGGAGCCGGGACCACCTCACGCCCTCGGCCCGGAGCGTGTGCGTCGTCACGATGAAGTTGAGCCCCGTGATCGTCGACGAGATCCCGAGGACGAAGACGCCGAGGAGGATCGGGACGACGGCGGTCGGCGTCGTCGCGCTGTACGGCGGGTAGAAGGTCCACCCCGTGTCGGCGCCGCCGACGATCGCACCGCCCACGACGAGCGCGGAGCCGGCGAGGTAGATGTAGAAGCTGGCCAGGTTGAGGCGGGGGAAGGCGACGTCCCGCGCGCCGATCATGAGCGGAACGAGGAAGTTGCCGAACGCGGCCGGGATCGAGGGGATCATGAAGAGCCAGACCATGATCACGCCGTGGAGCGTGAAGAAGCGGTTGTAGGTCATGGCGTCGATGATGCTCGGCTCGGCCGTCAGGAGCTCGAGGCGGAGCACGACCGCGAAGATCCCGCCGAGGAGGAGCGACGCGGTGATCGCGATGAGGAACATGAGCCCGATCCGCTTGTGGTCCGTCGTCGTGAGCCACGACCGGATCGTGGTCCGTGCGGTCAGGTAGCTCGGCGGCGCGTCGGCCGGCGCTGCGGGATCGGGGAGCCGGGTCGTGGGCATGGGCGCGTGCGGCTCAGGGCAGGTTCCCGGGGCCGCTCGCGGGGGCGCCGCCCGGCGCTCCGCCCGTCGTGTCCGGGGTCGACGGCGCGCCGGGCGACGGCTCCGCCGGCGCGGGCGGCCCGCCGTCGCGTCGCAGGACCGGCCCGTCGGCGAGCGACTTCATGAACTCGATGATCGCGGCGGTCTCGGCCGGCGTGATCCGCCCGTGGAACGACGGCATGACCGGCGGGAACCCCGCGACGATCTTCGCGAGCGGGTCCATCATCGATTCGGTGATGTAGGCCTCGTTGACGCGGATGCGCTCGCCCCCCTCGAGCGTCTCCCAGGCACCGTAGAGCCCGAGCCAGGTCGGGCCGATGTGCCGCGTGCCGTCGATCGAGTGGCACTCGAGGCAGCCGTGCCTCGCGGCGGCGGCCCGCCCGATCTCCGCGAGCCGGACGAGCGGCTCGAGCGCGGTCGGCCGCTCGAGGAAGGGCGTGGGTGCCGCGGTGTCCGGTCTCGGCAGCGGCGGCCGGCCGCGGATCCAGTCGTCGAACTCCTCGGGGCGGAGGACGACGACCTCGGCGCGCATCCGGGAGTGCGCGACGCCGCAGAACTCCGCGCAGAAGACCGGGTAGCGGCCCGGGCGGTCCGAGAGGAACCAGATCCCGGTGTACATCCCGGGGACCGCGTCGCGCTTGATCCGGAAGGCGGGCACGAAAAAGCTGTGGATCACGTCCCGGGACGTGAGGTGCAGCCGGACCGCCCGCCCGGCCGGGACGTAGAGGACGCCGAGGGATTCGGGGCCCTCGGGGTAGGAGAACTGCCACATCCACTGCTTGGCCGTGACGTAGACGTCGAGCGCATCGTCCGGCGGGACGTCGAGCAGGACGAACTGCCGGAACCCGATGACCCAGAAGAGGATGAAGAGGCTGAAGAGCCCCACGTAGAGGGTGAATTCGCCGGCGTGGGAGGGCGTGACCCGGCGCGCGAGCTGGTCTTCCGACCGACGCCGGAACCGGACCACGAAGTACAGCGCGACGACCGCGATCACCGCCGCAAACGCGAACATGACGGTGATCTGGAAGTAGTGCAGGGCATCGATCCGCCGCGCGATGCTCGACGCCTGCTCGGGGAGGAGGAGCGCGCGGCGGTAGAAGGAGTTCAGCGCCTCGAGGAAATCGGCCAGCCCGCGCCCGGACTGGAGCGCGGGCGCGGCGACGGGCGGCCTCATCCCGCCGCCTCCCGCCGCCAGAGCCGGGCGAGGAGCGCGCCGAGCGCCGCGATCGGGAGGAGGCCGCTCGCCCAGAGCGCGCCCTTGAGGAGCGCCCCGTGCCGGCGGAGCGCCGGGACGTACTGGTAGCAGCGGAGCACGACGCGGCGGACGGGGGAGAGGACCCCGCCCGTGGCCGCCGTCGCGAGCGCGGCGCGGAGCTCGTCGGGCGTCGGGCGGAGACCGTAGAGGTACGACGCGACCTTGCCGTCCGGCGTCAGCGCGATGACGACGGCGGGGTGCGCGAACGGGTCGGTCATGGGGTCGTAGCGGAAGCGGAACCCGACGGCGTCGGCGAGGATCCGGACCGCGCCCTCGTCGCCGGTCAGGAACGGCCAGTCGTCGGCCTCGGGGCTCGCGACGACCGGCCCATCGCGGGCGTGGGCGCCGGGGGCCGCCTCCTCGTCGGCGGCGCGACGGTGCGCAGCGGTGGAGCGGCTCGCGGCGGCGACCCCGGCGAGCGCGCGCGACCGCTTCTCCCTCGCCTCCGCCGCTCCGTCCCGCGGGTCGATGCTCACGGTCACCGCCCGGACCTCGGTCCCGAGCGCGAGTCCGGCGCCGCCCAGGGCGCGAGCGGCGCCGTCGACGACCAGATCGCAGAGGGTGTGGCACCGGTAGTAAGCGAGGACGAGGAGGACGGGGGCATCACCGCGGACGACGTCGCCGAGCCGGACGGTACGGCCCTCGTGGTCCCGGAACCGGAGCTCCAGGGGGAGGCGGGCGCCGAGGCGCTCCTCCACACCTTGGACGGCCGGTTCGGATGCGAACGTGGGGCGAGGGGAGCCCGTCGCCGGCGGGTGCGCGGCGACGTGGGGCGCGGCCGCCGCCAGCGCGAGCGCCGGGCCGAGGGCGCGAACGAACGCCCTCCCGGAGGCCGGCCCGCTCACCGCCCGCCCTCCAGGATGACGAGCTCCATGGCCCGCTCGATCGGGATCCGGACCACGCCGCGCCGCTCGTCGACCCACCCGTAGCTCTCCAGCAGCCGTCGTTTCTGGTCCGCGAGCGCCGCGGCCGAGGTGTCGCGCCCGATCAGCGTCTGCCGGCCCCCGCCCACCGCGTGCGGTGCACCCGGGGCCAGCGACGGCGTCGCCGCGGCCGTTGGGCCCTCCGGCCGGAGGGCCCGGACCCGGCCCCGGAGCTCGAGCGCCCCCCAGAAGACCATCGCCGCACCCAGGAGCGTCGCCGCGACGAAGGCCAGGACGATGGCGCGGGTGTGGATCGAATCCGGCTCCTGGCGGACCGGAGGGTGAGGTTCGGGGCCGGTCATGACGTGAAGAATTCGAGGGATCGCCCGAGGCGCGGGTCCCCGGTCGGGACGAGGGGCGCGCGCCGGAGCAGCACGGTCCCGAACGCGAAGGTCGTGCCAGCCGCGCCGACGAGCGCGGCGAGATCGAGGGGGTGGGCCCGGACGCCGTCGGGGTGGAGCGCCGGGACGACGACCCAGTAGAGGTCGAGGTAGTGCATGACGAGGAGCCAGGCGCCGACCGCGGCGAGGGCGGTCGGACGCCGTTTCAGCGTCCGTGAGAGGAGGAGGAAGAAGGGGAGCGCGAAGTGGCCGAGGACGAGGACGACGGCGAGCGCGGCCCAGCCCCCGCGCGTGCGCTTCACGTACCACACGGCCTCCGCCGGGATGTCGGCGATCCAGATCAGCAGGTACTGTACGAAGGCGATGTACGCCCAGAAGATCAGGAAGGTGAGGATCAGCTTCCCGAGCGCGTGGTGGTGCGACGGCGTGAGGAGCCCGCCGAGCGCGCCGCCTCGGTCCAGGAGCCGGGCGGCCACGGCGAGGAGGGCGAGGAAGCCGAGGATCGAGCCGGCGAAGATGTAGACCCCGAAGACCGTCGAGACCCAGCCCGCCTCGAGCGACATGAACCAGTCGATCGCGGCGAAGGTCATCGTGAAGGCGACCGGCGGGAGCGCCACGGCCCCCAGGGCGCGGGAGCGACGGGTGAGGCGGGCGTCGGCGGCCTGGAGCCGCGACCAGCGCCGGAGCGTGGCCGGGACCGCGATCCAGAGCGCAAAGCAGATCGCGGCCCGGACGATGAAGAGCGGGGCGTTCAGGTAGCCCTGCCGGACGTCCTCCGGGATGGCGGCGGTGCCCGCTCCGGTCCCCGCCCAGGGGTAGAGGTCGTCGAGGGCGAAGAGGAGCGGGACGAAGAGGAGCGCGAGGAGGGGGAGCGTCCCGGCCGCGGCCTCGATCGGGCGGCGGAGGACGATGGACCACGTCGCGCCCGTCGCGTGCTGGATCAGGAGGAAGACCAGCGCGCCGAGGGCGAGGGTGAGCGCGAAGCCGAACCCGGCGAGCCAGGAGAAGGCGGCCTGCCGGGGCGAGACCCAGGCGCCTGCGGCGGTCAGCGCGAGGCCGAGCAGGCCGAGGGCGGCGGCGCCGAGGGAGAGGCGGCGGCCGCCGGCGAGGCGGCGCTCGCCGACGTCGGACGACGGCATGGGCGCGGCGATCGATCCCTCCGGTGCAGGACCGGCGCGGAGGGCGTCAACATCCGTGCCGGGGACCGACGCGGGGCGCGGGAGACGGGGGGACCGCCACCCTCACGCTCGGGAGGGCGTCCGATCTTGACCCCTTCACCGGCGGATCGCCCACAACCCCACCATCGCCCTCTCGAGCTCGTCGTGGGTGACGCCGACGAGGTCCGAAGCACCCAGGTCGCGGATCTGGATGTGCGGTGGGATCTCGATCGTCGCCACCGGCTCGAAGAGCGAATCGAGGACGACCCAGCGCCTCGTGGCCGCACCCGGTGGCGCGTACTCCGCGACCCAGACGTTGCCGCGAGCGTCGGAGCGCAGCTCCGAGAAGGCGGGGAGGGTCGGCCGGTGGGGGAGCTGTGGGAAATGTTCCTTACGATTCGCGATTGCACGAGCCTCTTCGGCCGGACGGAGATTGACGAGCCTCTTCAAGCTCTCGACCCTCCTGATATCGTTTTCCACGCGCAGCTGCCGCTCCGCCTCCATCCACTCCTTCGTCACTGGTATCGGCACCCAGGGCAGGGCCGCGCTGTGGAGGACGGAGCCATCGGCCGCACGGCGCTCGAGGCGGAGCGTGTCGTTGCTGCCGACGACGAGCATCCCTCCGGCAACGGTCTCGAGGGTGTTCCGGCCGAAGATGACCGGCGTATTGTAGCGCGTCCGATTCACGCGCTGGTAGAACGTCTCCGGGCCCGGCGCCTTCCAGCGGGGCCCGGCCGACTTCCCGTCCGGCTCCAGGACCAGGTACTGCAGCGAGTCCCGGCGCTCGCCGTCGACTCTACCTCGACGGAGGCGTCCTTTGGGGGGAGGAGCGCCCCGGCGCCGATCCGCCCACGGCCCGGAGCGCCTCCCCCCGGAGTGCGTCCGGCAGCTCGTCCAGCGCGACGCCCTGGCTGCGCTGGAGCGCGCGTACGTAGGCGACGACGGCCCAGCGCTCCTCGACGCTGAGCAGGTCGGCGTAGCCGGGCATCAACCCGTACCCCTCCCCGACGATGGCGTAGAGCCGGCCGACCGGCGCCCCCCGGATCTCGGGGGTGTGGAGCGACGGCGGCGGCCGGAGCTGCATGTTCGTGGCCACGGGGCTCGCCCCATCGCCCAACACGCCGTGGCACGGGGCGCAGACGACGTCGAACCTCCTTCGGCCGAGGGCGAGGAGTTCGGGGGTGAGCGGGAGCGGGATCCGGTCGGCGTAGCGGTCGCCGGCCCGCCCGTAGGCGACGAGCGGGTCGAGGTACGGTGCGCCGGAGGGGGCCGTGCCCACGGGGGGGGTGCGCATGACTCGCCCGTCCGGGAAGAGATCGCTCGCCCGGTACGCCTCGTACCGGGGCTGGACGATCATGCGCTCGAACTCCCCGTAGACGCCGTCGGGCTCGGGGCCGCGGCACGCGGCGAGGGCGACGAGGAGCGAGGCCGCGGCGAGTCGGCTCACGTCGTCGCCTCCGGTCGCGCGATGCGGAGTGGCGCGAGCGCCTCCAGCTCGCGGCGGGTCCGTTCGGGGTCGTAGCGGGGGTCGCCGGCGAGGACGGCGAGCCAGAAGCGGTCGTCCGTCACCGATTCGAACCCGTCGACCTCGAAGACCGGATGCCAGAGGCGTGGGAGGCGGGCCGGGACGAGGAGTGCGAGGACGGCCGTGATCGCGGCGGCGAGGATCCCGATCTCGAAGGTGAGCGGGATCCAGGCCGGGACCGAGTCGAGCGGCCGGCCGCCGACGTTGAGCGGGTAGTCCCGGGCGTTCGTGTACGACTGGACCGCGTAGCCGAGCGCGGCGCCGAGGAGCCCGCCCGCGAGGACGACCCAGGGGAGGCGGGGCCGCGGGAGCGAGAGGGCGGCCTCGGCGCCGTCGAGCGGGTAGGGCGAGTAGGTCTCGAGCCGCCGGTACCCGAGCTCCCGGAGGCGGGTGGCGGCCGCGATGAGCGCCTCGGCGGACCCGAACTCTGCGAGGATCACCGGCCGGGTCGGATCGTCGCGGCTCATGACGGCAAACCCTCCCGGGCGAGTTCGTGCCGCAGGTGCTTGACCTCGCTGACCGGGATGAACGGCACGAACCGGAGGAAGAGGAGGAAGAGGAGGAGGAAGAGGCCGAGGCTGCCGAGGAGGAGGCCCCAGTCGACCCAGGTCGGCGCGTACAGGCGCCAGCTCGACGGGAGGAAGTCGCGGTTCAGCGAGGCGACGATGATGATGAAGCGTTCGAGCCACATCCCCGCCTGGATCGCGAGCGAGGCGAGGAAGAGGACGATCGGGCTGCGCCGGAGCCTCCGCGACCAGAGGAGCTGCGGCGTCAGGCCGTTGCAGGCGATCATGATCCAGAAGAGGACCGCGTACGGGCCGCGGGTCCGGGCGACGAGGAAGGTGTAGCGCTCGAACCCGCTCCCACCGTACCAGGCGAGGAAGGCCTCGAACGCGTAGCTGTAGATCAGGATCCACCCCATCGCGAGGGTCAGCTTCCCCATACTGTCGAGGTGGCGCTCCGTGATCACCGTCTCCAGCCGGTAGATCCGGCGGAGGGGGATCAGGAGCGTCAGGACCATGGCGAAGCCGGAGTAGAGCGCGCCGGCGACGAAGTAGGGCGGGAAGATCGTCGAGTGCCACCCCGGGAGCTGGGTCGTGGCGAAGTCCATGCTCACGACGCTGTGCACCGAGATGACGAGCGGCGTCGCGAGTCCGGCCAGGAGCCCGTACGCGATGCGGTAGCGCTGCCAGTGTCTCGCCGATCCCCGCCACCCGAGGGCGAAGAGCCCGTAGATGCGGCGGCGGGTGAGCCCGAGGTGGGCCCGGTCGCGGATCGTCGCGAGGTCGGGGACGAGCCCGAGGTACCAGAAGAGGAGCGAGACGGTGAAGTACGTCAGGATCGCGGCGAAGTCCCACGGCAGCGCGCTCCGGAACTGCGGCCAGACGCCCATCGTCGAGGGGTAGGGGATGAGCCAGTACGCGAACCACGGCCGGCCGAGGTGCAGGACGGGGAAGAGCGCGGCGTTGACGAGGGCGAAGAGCGTCATCGCCTCGGCGATCCGGTTGACCGATGCGCGCCAGCGCTGCTGCAGCAGGAGGAGGAAGGCGGAGATGAAGGTCCCCGCGTGCCCGATCCCGATCCACCAGACGAAGTTCGTGATCGCATAGGCCCACGCGACGGGGATGTTGTTCCCCCAGAGCCCGATCCCGGCGACGAAGGTGTAGACCGACATCGCGATGAAGAGGAGCGTCCCGCCGGCGGCGAGGGCGACGAGGAGCCACCAGGCCCGGGCCCGCGACCGGAGCGGCGCGAGGAGCCGGTCGGTCAGCTCGGCGTCGGTCGGTCTGCCGAGGAGGACGGGCGGCTCGTCGGCCGACGGGGCGTGGGGGAGCGCGGGGGCGGGAGCGTGGCCCATCGTCAACGGGGATTCGGGTCGGCCTCGGGCGCCGGGTTCGTGAGCTTCGCGAGGTACCGGACGCGGGGGCGGGTGCCGAGCTCGTGGAGGACGACGTAGCGCCGGGGGTCGCGGAGCCGCCGGAGGAGCTCCTCGTCCGGGTCGGTGAGCGAGCCGAAGACGATCGCCCCGGTCGGGCACGTCTGCTGGCACGCGGTCCGGACCTCGCCCGGCCGGACCCGCCGCCCCTCGGCCGCCGCGGCGATCTGTGCGCGCCGGATCCGCTGCACGCAGAAGGTGCACTTCTCCATGACGCCCCGCGCACGGACGGTCACGTCCGGGTTCTTCTGGAGCGCCACGGTCTCCGGCATCTCCGCGTTGTAGTCGAACCAATTGAAGCGCCGGACCTTGTACGGGCAGTTGTTCGAGCAGAACCGCGTGCCGATGCAGCGGTTGTAGACCATCTCGTTCAGCCCGTCCGGGGAGTGCACCGTCGCGTTGACCGGGCAGACGTACTCGCACGGTGCGCGTTCGCAGTGCTGGCAGAGCATCGGCTGGAAGACGACGTCGGGCTCGCCGCCCTCGTCGTCGAAGTAGCGGTCGATGCGGAGCCAGTGCATCTCGCGCCCCCTGCGCACCCCCTCCGCCCCGACGACGGGGGTGTTGTTCTCGGCCTGGCACGCGACGACGCACGCGCCGCACCCGGTGCACGCGCTGAGGTCGATCGCCATCGCCCACTGGTCGCCCTCGTCGTACTCGAACGCGTCGTGGAGGGAGGGGGGCGGGCCGCGCTCGCCGGCGGCGAGGTCGGGGTCCGCGCGGTAGCGGGCGAGGGTCGTGGCCAGCGCGATCGGCCGGCCCTCCTGGGTGAGGGCGTCCTGCGTGACCGCGAGGGGCGGGACGCCCGGCGCGCCGGCCGGCGCGACGCGCCGGAGCTCGGCGCCCGCCGCGAAGTAGGGCGAGGCCGTGGTGCGGATCGGGTAGACGTTCGTGCCGACGCCCCGCGCCGTCGCCTCCGCGCCCGCGCGGCCGTAGCCGAGGTGGAGCGAGACCTCGTCCTCCGCGTGGCCAGGGAGGAGGTAGGCGGGGAGGTGGACGACTGGAGGGGGGGCGGTCCGGTCCGCTGGACCCGCGGGGCGCGCCCGGTCCGCCAGTTCGGTCTGTTCTATCTGAGCGGTCTGAGCGGTCCGGACAGGATATCGGATCTCGACCAGGTCCCCGGTCCGGATCCCGAGGCGCGCCGCGGTCGCGGGGCTGAGGAGCGCGGCGTTCCCCCACGTCAGCCGGGTCAGGGGGTCGGGGAACTCCTGGAGCCAGGCGTTGTTCGCGAAGCGGCCGTCGTGGACGGCGGGGTCGCGCCGGAAGGTCACGAGGACCGGCGCGCCTGAGCGTGCGCCCGCCGCGGCGCCGGCGGTGGAGGCCGGCGGGCGTGTCGCGGACGGCGGTGCGGACGGTGCCGACGGCGGGGCCATGGCCGCCAGCGGGTGCGAGCGAGCGAGGTCCTGGAGCAGCGCTCCCCATTGCACCTCCGCGTCGACGCGTGGCGACCCCGTCCCCGGGATCACGCCGCGCCGGAGCGCGTCGTTCCAGAACGCGTCGAACGCCTCGCCCTCGAGCCCCGCCGTCCTGCGCCAGTGCTCGCGGAGGAGCGCGTAGACCGATCGGTTGGTCTCGCCGAGGAAGACGGCGAGGACGTCGTCGACGCTGCGCCCGTCGTAGAGCGGCGAGATCAGCGGCTGGACGAGGGACGCGGTCCCGTCCCACGCCCGGGCGTCGCCCCACACCTCGAGGTAGTGGAGCGCGGGGACGAACCAGGAGGCGAGCGCCGCGGTCTCGTTCTCGTGGAGCCCGAGGTACACCGTCTCCGGGACGCGGCGGAGTGCGCCGGCGAAGTCGAGGTCGGCGGGGGCGTCGTAGATGGGATTCCCGCCGAGGATGAGGAGCGTTCGGACCGTGCCCGCCCGCATCTCCTCAACGAGCGGGGCGAGGGAGTGCGACGGTTCGCCGGCGTCGAGGAGCGGCGGCTCGTTGTACCAGACGGTCCGGCCGACGTTGCCGAGGAGCGCGTTCAGTGCGTGCGCCATCGCGTGGACCTCGGGCGGCTGGCCGTCGCCCGCGAGGACGATGCTCCGGCCGGGGTGGGCGCGGAGGTCGCGGGCGATCGTGTCGAGCACGGCGGCGTCCACGTCGGGTGCGCGCACCGCCCGCGAGGCGGCGGCGAGGTCGTCGGGCGCGGGCGCCGCGCCGGCCCCCGGGAGGCCCGGGACGGGGCCTGCTTCCGTGACCCGCGCGAGGACCGCCGCGAGGACCTCGCCCGCGCGGTCCGTCCGCACGCGGATCCGGTGGTCCGCCATCCCGCCGGTGATGCTGTAGCCCCCTTCGACGACGTAGAGCCGGCTCATCCTGTCCGTCGGCGACCGCGGCCGGCGACGGCTCGCGAAGTCGCGCGCGTGGCGGACGCCGAACGGGCCGGCGTCGAGGAAGTCGGCGTCGATCGAGAGAACGACGTCGGCGGAGCGGAAGTCGTACTGCGTCTGGAGCGGCCTGCCCAGGGCGAGGCGGGCACCGTCGAGGGGCGAGGCGGAGGCGAGCGGCGCGTAGAAGTGGAAGCGCGCCTCCGGGTACGCCTCCCGGATCCGGGCGACGAGCTCGGCGGTGAGCGGCGAGGCGGTCGGCTCGAGGAGGAAGCGGTGCCCCGCGCCGCGGGCGGCGCCGGCGGGCGGCTGGGGCGCGAAGCGTCGTGCGAAGTCGAGCCACGTCCTGGGCCTCGTGCCTTCCCGGATCCGCCGGGCGCGGTCCGGGTCGTAGAGCCCGAGGACCGACGCCTGCTCGTAGACGCCCGCGGCGCCGAGGCTCGCGGGGTGGTCCGGGTTCCCCTCGATCTTCGTCGGCCGGCCCTCGCGGCTCTCGGCGAGGAGCCCGATCCCGTACCCGTCGAGCGTCATCGTCGTCGCATAGTAGCGCGGGACGCCGGGCGTGACCTCGGGCGGACGGATCGTGTATGGGAGGATCTCCTCGCGAGGCGGCTCGAAACACCCGCCGATCCCGGCGAGCGCGATGCTCGCGCCGACGAGGCGGAGGAAGTCGCGACGGTCGATGCGCCACCCCTCGTCGTCCCAGGGGATGTCGCGCCACGCACTCCCCTGCAGGATGGGGAGCGGATCCCCTCTCCGTCCGGCGGCTCGCCCGTCGCGGTCGCGTGGCGGTCCTGCGTCCCGGTCCATCACGGCCTCACCGGTGGCACGCCGTGCAGTGCGTGAGCTCCCTGACCTCGTAGCGGCGCTTGATCTCGAGCCCGAGCTCGCGCTGCGGGCGATCGGGGTGCCACCCCATCGTGGTCACGTGCTCGACCGGCCGGAGGAAGCGTTCGGGCGCGCGGTGGCACTCCAGGCACCACGCCATCGTGAGCGGCGCGACCTGGTAGACGCTCGCCATCTGGTCGACGCGGCCGTGACAGCTCTCGCACCCGACCCCCTTGTTCACGTGCGCCGCGTGGTCGAAAAAGACGAAGTCCGGGAGCCGGTGCACCCGGACCCACCGGATCGGGCGGTCGCCGAAGTAGCTGTCCCAGACCGGCCGGAGGAGCGGGCTCGTGTTCCAGATCTGGCTGTGGCAGTTCATGCACCGCGCCGTGGGCGGGACGCCTGCGAAGGGCGAGCGGTCGACGAGGTCGTGGCAGTACCGGCAGTCGATCCCGTCATCGACGACGTGGTGCCGGTGATCGAACTCGACGGGCTGTTCGACCGGGTCGTACTGGCCGGTGGCGTAGGGCGTACGGACCCACGCCATCAGGAAGAGCGGGAGCCCGACGACGGCCGCGAGCGCCACGGCGATGCCCAGCCAGAGGACCGAGTCCGACCATCGGGGGAAGAGTGCGGCCACCGTCGTCCTGCCCGCCTGGGGTCAGCCGGCCGACCCGGGAAGCCGTACGGGGCGGCCTCCCGGCCAGGGGGCGGGCGCGCGCAAGAAGCAAGCCGGGGCGGAGCGCCGCGGATGCGAGCGACCCGGAGCCGGTGGTCCGGGAGGAGATCGTGATCGGCGAGCACGGCCCGGACGCGGGCGGCCGGGAGGGCCCCCTCACGATTCCGGCGGGCCGGGCTTCCAGGCCGGTCCCACGTTCCTCCACTCGGTGTGCGTGAGCCTCGTCACGTTCGAGCCGTCGACGTCCATGATGAAGATGTCGAGCCGATTGGAATCCCTGCTCTCGCGATTGCTCGAGTCAATGATCCGTCCATCCGGCGTCCAGCTCGAGCCGGCCGCATGTTCACCTATGCCCGTCAGCTTCCTGGGATTCGAGCCATTGAACTCCATGACCCAGATCTCCCAGGCGCCGGTTTTCTCAACGGTTACGGTGATCATGCGACCATCGGGGGACCAGGCGGGGTTGTACAACGATCCCATATCGGTCGGCGTGAGCCGCGCGGGCGTTCCCGAGCCTTCCGCGCTCATCACGTAGAGCGCGGGATTACCCTCACGTTCGCTGACGAAGAGGAGTTTGCTCCCGTCGGGGGACCATTCCGGGAAGTGGTCGGATGACGGATGGCTCGTGAGGTTGACGATATCGGTCCCGTCCGCGTTCATCGTGTACACATCCAACGAACCATCGCGATCGCTGACGAAGGCGATCTTTTTGCCATCCGGGGAGAAAACCGGGTTGGTGGCGTTTATCGCGTCGGGCGTAATCCTCTCGATCATCGAGCCGCCGGCGTTCATGGTGTAGACGCCGACCGTCGCGCCGCCATCGCCACCGGCGAACGTGATTCGCTTTCCATCGGGGGACCAGCTCGGCCGACTGTTGATGGCATCGAGCGCGGCGAGGAGTTGCACGTCGGAGCCGTCGGTATTCATGACATGGAGCTGGTCTATCCCCTCCGGATTGTGGAGGAAGGCGATCTTGCCGAGGACGAAGACCTCCGCCGTGGCGCTCTTCCCACCCGCCGCCGCCGTGATCGTCACGCTCCCCTCGCCCCATACGCCGGTCACGCGACCGGACGCGTCCACCACAGCCACCTTCTCGTCCGAGGTCACCCACGTCACGGGGATGTTGGGGATCTCGGTCCCTTTCGAATCCTTCGCAACGACGGCGAGTTGCACCGACTCGCCCTCGGCGATCGTCTCCTTCTGAGTAGAGAGCGTGAGCGATGCGACGACGGGGCTGACCAGCACGGCGATCTCGTCCGAGAGCGAGCCGGAGGATGCGACGATCCGGCCCGTCCCTGCACCCTTCGACACCACCCGGCCTTCGGAGTCCACCGTGGCCACGGCGGCGCCCAGGCTCGACCACGTGATCGTGGCCGTTTCGATGGGGTCGCCGAACTGGTCGAGGACGACGGCAGTGAGTCGGACCGTGTCGCCAATGGCGTCGATCTGCACGAACGACGGCTCGATCGTGAGGTTGACCGCGCGCCGTGGGTCCGGGCCCGTTCCGGTACCGCCATCATCGGAGTCACCACACGCGAGCGGGGCGAGAAGGAGCGCCAGGAGCAGGAGCAGCAGGCGACGCCGTTGGATGGGAGCCTGGATCATTTGCGCCTCCTCGTCGAGTGGATGAACGTGGCCTCCAGTAGCGTGGCTGGACGCGATGGAATCGGATCGGACGTGCTGGTCGGCGCTCGACCGCCGCCTCGGGGAGAGGTACTGGACGGCTTCACGGTTCCGGTCTCGAACCGCCGCGGCCCGGAACCGCGTCGCCCACATGATAGGCGCGGGGTGCCGTTCGGCGCAACGATTTCGTTGCCCGGTTCGCCGACCTGCACGCCGGCCGCCGCGCCCGCCGCCACGACCGACCTCGGCCGCGGACGCCAGTGCGGCCATGGGTCCGCGCCCGGGGGCGTCCGGACCCGCCGTCGCCACCTGAGGGGCCGCGGGGGAGGACCGGCCGGTAGCGGGTTCCCGCGCCGGCCGGTACTTTCATAGTATGCTCCTGGCCCACCTCGCTGACCTGCACCTGGGCTACCGCGCCTACCACCGGCTCGCGCCGGGTGGGATCAACGCGCGGGAGCGGGACGTCGCGCTCGCGTTCCGCACGGCGCTCGACCGGATCATCGAGCTCCGCCCCGACCTGGTCCTCGTCGCGGGCGACGTCTTCCACACGGTCCGGCCGTCGAACGCGGCGATCGCGGACGCGTTCCGCCAGTTCGCGCGGCTGCGGGCCTCGCTCCCGGAGGCGCCGGTCGTCGTCATCGCCGGGAACCACGACTCGCCCCGCGCCGTCGAGACCGGGAGCATCCTCCGGCTCCTGGCCGAGATCCCGGGCGTCGTGGTGGTGGACGACGAAGCGCGGGCCGTCTACCTCGAGGCGCTCGACGCGTCCGTGCTCTGCCTCCCCCACAACGCGCTCGTCCGGGGCGAGCGGATCCTCCTCGAGCCGGACGCCGGGGCGGGGACGAACATCCTGATGCTGCACGGCACGGTCGCGGGCGGCGCGGCGGACGAGAAGCTCCGCTACGTAAGCGAGTACGGCGGCGCGCGCGTCGAGTCGTCCGAGATCCGGCCCGAACAATGGGACTACGTCGCCCTCGGGCACTACCACATCGCGACCGAGCTCGCGCCGAACATGTGGTACGCCGGCGGGATCGAGCGGACGTCGACGAACATCTGGGAGGAGGCGACGAGCGCGAAGGGGTTCCTGACGTACGACACCGAGGCGAAGAAGGCGACGTTCCACCCGCTCCCGACGCGGGAGGTCATCGACCTGCCGTCGTTCTCGGCCCGCCGGGTCCGGACCGGCGGGGAGGAGGACGGGCGCGCGGGCCGCTACCTCGAGCCGGCGGAGATCGACGCGCGGATCCGCGAGCTCGTCGAGTCGGTCCCGGGCGGGATCGAGGACAAGATCGTCCGGCTCGTGATCACGGACGTGCCGCGGGAGCTCTTCCGCGAACTCGACCACGCCCGGATCCGGGAGTACAAGGCCGCGGCGCTCCACTTCCACCTCGACCCGCGGCGGCCGGAGGTGAAGCGGGTCGTCGGCGTCGGGGCGCCGGGGCGGCGCCTGACGCTCGAGGAGGAGGTCCGCTCGTTCCTGACCCGGCACTGGGAGCCGCGGTCCGCCGAGATCGAGGTCGAGCGCCTCGTCGCCCTCGCCGAACGGTACCTCGCCGAGGCGGCCGGCGGCGAGCCGGAGGACGCGCTCGTCGCGGCCGGGTCCGACGGGTGAGCACGCTATGCGACTGATCCGGCTGCGGCTCACGAACTTCCGGCAGCACGCCGACACGGAGATCGAGTTCCGGCCCGGGCTGACCGGGATCATCGGCCCGAATGGCGCGGGGAAGAGCACGATCCTCGAGGCGATCGCATGGGCGATCTACGGCTCGCCCGCGGCCCGGGGGACGAACGACACGATCCGCTTCGCGCGCGCGCCGGGCCGGAGCCGCGTCCAGGTCGAGCTGATCTTCGAGCTCGCCGGCCACGAGTACCGCGTCGTCCGCTCGATGAGCAACGCGGACGTCTTCCTCGACGGCGGCACATCGCCCGTCGCGACGAGCCTGGGCGGCGTCACGTCGTACCTCCAGCAGCGGCTCTCGATGCGCCGCGAGGAGTTCTTCAACACCTACTTCACCGGGCAGAAGGAGCTCCAGTTCCTCGCCCAGATGGGCCCGACCCAGCGCGGCCGGTTCCTCGGCCAGGTCCTCGGCTACGAGCGGCTCCGCCTCGCGCAGGAGCGGGCGCGCGCCCGGCGGAACGAGCTCCGCCACGAGATCGACGGACTCCGGGCCGGGCTCCCGGACCCGGACGCGCTCCGCGCCGAACGGTCCGCGGCCGAGCGGCGCCGGGCCGAGGCCGTCGAGGCGCTCCACGTGGCGGAGGAGGCGGTCGCGAAGGCCGAGGCGAGGCGGGCCGGGCTCCTGCCCCGGTGGGAGGCCGCGCAGGCGGCGCGCGAACGGGCGCGGGAGATCGCGCACGGGATCGAGGTCGCGACGCGGGAACGGGAGGTCGCGGAGCGCGACGTCGCCCGGGCGACGACGGAGCTGGAGAAGATCGCCGCGGCCGAGGCCGAGCTCGCGGGGCTCCGGACCGCGCTCGCCGAACTGCCGACCGTCGTCCAGGAGTGCGAGGAGCTCGCCCGACTCGCCCGGCTCGCCGAGCGGCGCCGCGTCCTCGAAGACACGGCCCGCACGCTCTCGGCCGAGCTGGAGGCCGCGGCCCGGCGCCTCGAACGGCTCGAGGAGGCGCCGCGCTACCTGAAACAGTACCAGGCCGAGCTCGCGAAGGCCCGGGACGCGCTCGCCGCGGCGGAGCAGGAGGTCGAGGCGGCCTCGAGGGCCTGGGTCCAGCGGCGGGAGGAGACGAAGACGAAGCTCGATGCGTACCGGGACCGGGCGCGGGAGCTGAAGGAGCAGGTCCAGCAGCTCCGGGCCGCCGGCCCGGACGGGATCTGCCCCACGTGCGAACGCCCGCTGGGCGACCACTTCGACACGGTCGTCGGCCGGCTCGAGGACGAGTGGGACACCCTCGTCCAGGACGGGAAGTGGCTCCGGCTCCGCCTCGACCAGCTCGAGGCGAAGCCCGAGGAGCTCGCCCAGGCCGAGGCCCGGCGGGCCGAGGCGCAGAAGACGCTCGAGGACCGGAACCAGAAGGTCGCACGGTGCGAGGGCGCGATCCAGGAACTGGACCGGACGCGGGCCGAACAGGCCGCGCGCTCGGAACGGCTGGAGGCGATCCGGAAGGAGCTGGCCAAACTCCCGCCCGGGTACGACGCCGAGCGGCACCGGCGGGCCGAGGCCCGGCTCACCGAGCTCCGCGAGCTGGAGCGGCGGGCGAGCCGGCTCGAACAGGCCGTCGAGGCGAAACCCACGCGGGAACGGGAGCGGGCGGAGGCGACGGAGCGCGGGCGACGCGCGGCGGACCGGATCGCCGAGCTCGAGGCGCGCCGCGTCGAACTCGGGTTCAGCGAGGAGGACTTCGCTCGACTGCGCGCGGAGTACGAGGAGGCGATGGACGCGGTCCGGGCCGCCGAACTCCGGGCGACGGAGATCCGCGGCGCCCTGACCGCCGCCGAGGAGGCGCTCGAGACCGCGGTCCGGGCCGAGGCCGCGTACGAAGAGCGGCGGGCTGCCCTCGTCAGCCTCGAGTCCGAGCTGCGGCACCACAACGAACTCGACGCGGCGCTCGAACGCCTCCGCAGCGAGCTAAACGCCCGCGTCCGCCCCGAGCTCGGCCAGCTCGCGAGCGCGTTCCTGGCCGAGATCACGGAAGGACGCTACACCTCGCTCGAGATCGACGAGAACTACAACATCATGGTCCTCGACGAGGGGGAGGAGAAGCCCGTCATCAGCGGCGGCGAGGAGGACATCGCGAACCTCGTGCTCCGGCTCGCCGTGAGCCAGATGATCGCCGAGCGCGCGGGGCACCCCCTCTCCGTCCTGATCCTCGACGAGGTCTTCGGATCGCTCGACCTGGAACGGAGAGACAACGTCGTCCAGCTCCTCCACAAGCTGAGCGACCGGTTCGAACAGGTCATCCTGATCACGCACATCGAGTCGATCCGCGAGAACCTCGACCAGGTCATCCGCGTCGAGTACGACGAACGCACTGGCTCGAGCGTGGTCCGGGAGGAGACGGCCGCCACCACGACACTCACGGGCGCAGGAGGCTGATCGGCCGACGGAACCCGGCCATCGCCCGGCCCGGCCACGATCCTTGCGCCCCCCCCAACCCCGTCCCTACATTGGCCCGACACAAACAGCCGCAACTTCGTTCCCGATTGCGGGACTGCTCGCCGGTTCGATCTTGCGTGGGAGGGCGTGCGAATGCGATCCGATTCCGTGGTGGCGCGCGGCGGTCTGGTCGTCGTGGCGCTGTGCGTCGTGTTCGGTGCGGCGGCCCTGCCGGCCCGTGCCCAGGACGCCGCTCTGGCCGAGCGGGTGGACGAGCTCTTCGCGGAGTACGATCGCCCGGGCTCGCCCGGGTGTGCGGTCGGCGTCGTGCGGGGAGGTTCGCTGGTCTTCAGCAAAGGGTATGGGCTGGCGAATCTGGACCATGAGATCCCGCTCACGCCGTCATCGGTCTTCTACCTCGCGTCCGTCTCGAAGCAGTTCACGGCTGCGGTTGTCGCCCTCCTCGCGGCCGACGGTCTGATCGGGCTGGACGACGATGTGCGCGAGTACGTGCCGGAGCTCCCGGACTACGGCCGGGTCATCACGATCCGTCAGCTGATCCATCACACGAGCGGCCTGCGCGACTATCTCACGCTCATGAGCATGGCGGGGATGCGTCGCGAGGATGTGCACACGGACGAGGAGGTCCTGGAGCTCCTCGCCCGCCAGCGGCGGTTGAACTTCCTCCCCGGCGACGAGCATCTCTACAGCAACAGCGGCTATTTCCTCGTCTCGGTCATCACCCGGCGGGTGACGGGCAAGAGTCTGAGGGAGTACGCGGACGAGAAGATCTTCCGCCCGCTGGGGATGCGGAACACGCATTTCCACGACGACCGCACGATGGTCGTGAAGGGCCGGGTCACGAGCTACGCGCCGACCGGCTCCGGCGGGTACCGGCTGGACTACTGGGCGAACTTCGACAAGGTGGGGTCGGGCGGGCTGCTGAGCTCCGTGGAGGACCTCGCCCGCTGGGCCGCCAACTTCTACGAGAATCGGCTCTCCGCGCCCGATCTCCTGGAGCTGATGCACGAGCGTGGCGTGCTCTCGAACGGGGACACGCTGGACTATGCGTTCGGTCTGCGGATCGGGACGTACCGTGGACTGCGCACGGTCGGCCATGGCGGCAGCTCGATGGGGTTCCGGACGCACTTCCTCCGGTTCCCGGACCAGCGGTTCACGGTGATCGTGCTGTGCAACGTGGGCACGGCGTCGCCCGCCGCTCTCGCCGAGCGCATCGCGGACCTCTATCTCGAGGACGAGTTCACGACGGCCACGGTCGCGTCCGCCCCGCGTACGGATGCGGGCGCGGATCGTCCGCCGGCATCGCTCCCCGTCGCGCGGCTGGAGGCGTACGCGGGCGACTACCGGTCGGAGGAGCTGGACGTGAGTTACACGCTGGTCGTGGAGGGCGATCGGCTCGTCCTGCGGCGCCCGGCGGCCGCGGCGACGCGGCTGGTCCCGCTGGGTGATGACGCCTTCCGGGCCGGCGCCTGGACGCTCGCCTTCGTCCGGGGTCCCGGCGACCGGGTGACGGGCTTCACGCTGGACGCCCCCCGGGCGCGTGGGCTGGAGTTCGTCCGTCGCTAGGCGGCCGGATCAGTGTTTGGCTTCGAAGGGGGATTCGGTATGAAGAGACGGCTCGCGGCCATCCTCGCGGTGGCCGGGCTGGGCGCGCTGCTGGCGGCGCCCGCGTCGGCCCAGCAGCGGTACGATGTGCTGATCCGCAACGCTCGGGTCCTGGACGGGAAGGGGAACCCGTGGTTCCGCGGCGATGTCGCTGTAGCGGGTGGGCGGATCGCGGCGGTCGGCGATCTCGGCGACGCGAGCGCGGAGCGGGTGATCGACGCCAGCGGCCTGTACGTCGCGCCGGGGTTCATCGACGTGCACTCCCACGCGGGCCCCGGGCTCGCGACCCGTGAGTTGAGCGGCGCCCGCCCGCTCCTGGCGCAGGGGATCACGACGGTCTTCGTGAACCCCGACGGCGGCGGGCCCGTGGACCTGGTGCAGCAGCGCCGCGACCTCCTCGAGCACGGGCTCGGCGTGAACGTGGCGCTGATGGTCCCGCACGGCTCGGTCCGCCGCGCGGTGCTGGGGATGGAGGACCGGGCGCCGACCCCCGAGGAGCTGGAGCGGATGAAGGCGCTGGTCCGTCGTGGGATGGAGGCTGGCGCCTTCGGGTTGTCGAGCGGTCCGTTCTACGCGCCCGGGAGCTACGCCGACACTGAGGAGCTGATCGAGCTGGCGAAGGTCGCGTCGGAGTACGGCGGCGTCTACAGCAGCCACATCCGTGACGAGAGCGACTACACGATCGGCGTGGTCGCCGCGGTCGACGAGGTGATCCGGATCGCGCGCGAGGCCCGGCTCCCGGGCGTCGTGACGCACATCAAGGCGCTCGGCCCTCGTGTGTGGGGCTATTCCACCGCGCTCGTGCACCGGATCGAGCGGGCGCGGGAGCAGGGGGTCGAGGTCTACGCGGACCAGTACCCGTACGCCGCGTCGTCGACCGGCCTGGGCTCGGCGCTCCTGCCGCGCTGGGCGCAGGCGGGCGGTAGCGACTCGCTCGCCGCGCGGATGGACGACCCGGCGACCCGCGCCCGGCTGCGGGCCGAGATGCTCGAGAACCTGGACCGCCGCGGCGGCGCGGACCGGATCCAGTTCGCCAGCCATCCGCAGGACCGGTCGATCGAGGGGAAGACGCTGCAGGAGGTCGCCGATGCGCGAGGCGTCGACCCGATCGACCTGGCGATGGAGCTGATCCGCGCCGGCGCGCCGGGCATCGTCTCCTTCAACATGCACGAGGCCGACATCGCCACGCTCATGCGCCAGCCGTGGACGATGACGGCGTCGGACGGGACGCTGGTCCGGATGGGCGTCGGCGTCCCGCACCCGCGTGCGTACGGCACGTTCCCTCGCAAGATCCGGAAGTACGTGCTGGAGGAGGGCGTGGTCGACCTGGCCTCGGCGATCCGGAGCATGACCTCGCTCCCCGCGAGCGTCTTCCGCCTGGCCGATCGGGGCACGATCGACGTCGGCAAGGTCGCGGACCTCGTCGTCTTCGACCTCGACCGGCTGACCGACCGGGCGACGTTCCAGGAGCCGCACCAGCTCTCGGAGGGCGTCGTCCACCTGCTGGTGAACGGCCGGTTCGCGATCGAGGACGGCCGGTTCGTAGAGGATGGGTTGCACGGGCAGGTGCTCACGCGCCGGCCCCAGTCGTCGGAGCTGACGCCATGAACGAGTTCGCTGCACAGAATCCCCGACCGCGGACGCAGCCGGACCGTCGGTCCGGCCCGGCCGCGCCCGTCGCCCGCCACGGGATCGGCCGTGGCGCCGCCCGTCTCGTCGGGCGAGCGGGCGTCCGCGCCCTCGTCGCCGCGCTCATCATCGTCCTCGGCGGCGCGCGCCCCGCGGCCGCGCAGGAGTGGGCGGACCTCGCCCGGCAGGTCGAGGTCCGGCGGACGAAGTACGGGGTCCCGCACATCCTGGCCGAGAACCTGCGCGCGGCGGGGTACGCGCTCGGGTACGTCCAGCTCGAGGACTACGGCGAGCGCGTCCCGCTCGGCCTGGTCCGTGCGCGGGGCGAGCTCGCGCGGTACCTGGGGCGGGAGCACATCGACGCGGACGCGCGGAACCGGCTCGCCCACGCCCGCGCGCTCGAGACGTACCACCTCCTGGACCAGGACACGCGCGATATCTTCGAGGGGTTCGCGGCCGGGGTGAACCGCTACATCGAACTGCACCCCGAGGAGTTCCCGGAGTGGATGCGCCCCGATTTCACAGGGCACGACGTGCACGCGCTCGGGATCGGCCGTCCGAACGAGGCGGCGATCCGCCGGTTCCTGCGGCGCCTGGAGGCGGACACGGCGGCGGCGCCGGTCGCGGCGGAGGGCGAGGGCTCGCCGGATGACGGGTCGAACGTCTGGGCGTTCGCGCCGAGCCGGACCCGGTCCGGGCGGGCGATCCTGATGCGGAACCCCCACCTCTCCTGGTCGGCCGGGTACTACGAGGCGCACGTCACGGTCCCGGGCAAGCTGAACTTCTACGGCGACTTCAGGATCGGCGGCCCGCTCGGGATTGTGGGCGGCTTCAACGAGCACCTCGGGTGGGCGACGACGAACAACGCGCCGGACCTGGACGAGGTCTACGCGCTCGACGTCGATCCCGCGCGCCCGGACCACTACCTCTTCGACGGCGGCTCGGTCCCGCTCACCCGGCGCGAGGTCGTCGTCGAATTCAAGAACGGCGACGGGCTCGGGCGCGAGACCCGCGAGCTGTGGTTCTCGCCGCTGGGGCCGGTCATCCACCGCGATGGCGGGAAGATCTACGTGCTCCGCTTCGCGGGCGACGGCGAGTACCGCACCGACGAGCAGTTCCTCCGGATGATGAAGTCCAGGAACCTGGCCGAGTGGAAGGACACGGTCCGGATGCGGGCCCGGACGTCGTCGAACCTGACGTACGCGGACCGCGAGGGGAACATCTACTACGTCTGGAACGCGACGATCCCCGCGCTGCCTCACCCTTCGGGCCGCGACACGGCCGCGGTCCCGGCGCGCACGAGCGCGCAGGTCTGGACGAAGGCGGTCGACTTCGACTCGCTCCCCCAGCTCCTGAACCCGAAGGGCGGGTACGTGAGGAACGAGAACGATCCGCCGTACTTCACGAACCTGAACGAGCCGCTCGACCCGGCGAACTTCCCGCCCAACTTCCCGGAGGTACGGCTCCGGCTCCGGAGCCAGCACTCGCTCGAGCTGATCCACAACCGCGAGAAGTACACCCTCGAGGATGTGGTCCGGCTGAAGCACAGCATGCGGATGACGCTGGCCGACCGGGTCAAGGACGACCTCGTCGCCGCGGTCCGCGCGAGCGGTCCGACGCCCGAGGTCGCGGCCGCGATCGACCTGATCGAGCGGTGGGACAACACGGTCGCGGCCGAGAGCCGCGGCGGTGTCCTCTTCGAGACGTGGTGGACGCGCTACGTGCGGCTCGCGCCGCCCGCGCCGGCCACGCCCGCGTCGGTGGGCTTCAACGCCGAGGCCGAGGCGCTCTTCCGCCACCCGTGGACGCCGGCCGAGCCGATCACCACGCCGCGAGGGCTCGCCGACCCGGACCGCGCCGTCGAGGCGTTCGTCTGGGCCGTCGACGAGGTGAAGCGCCGCTTCGGCGCGTGGGACGTGGCCTGGGGCGAGGTCCACCGGGTCCGCCGCGGCGATGTCGACGTCCCCGTCGGCGGGTGCAGCGGGCTCCTCGGATGCTTCCGCGTCCTGACCTTCGAGGAGGCGGAGGACGGCAAGCGGGTCGTCAACGGCGGCGACGGCTGGGTCTTCGCCGTCGAGTTCACCGACCCGATCCGCGCCTACTCGGTCCTGGCCTACGGCCAGAGCAGCAAGGAGGACTCGCCGCACCACGCCGATCAGGCCGAGCTCTTCGCGCGGAACGAGATGAAGCGGATCGCGTTCACGGAGAAGGAGATCGAGGCGCAGCTCATCCGCCGGTACCGGCCGGGCATGGAGCGGTCGGTCCCGTAGCGGCCGCGTCGCGCTCGCGTCGACGCCGGCGGGGAGGCCGGCGCGATCTTCGGGGCCCGCTCGGGGTAGCCATCCCAGCAGTCGCCCTCGACGCCCGGACCCGGTGCCGGGGCCGGGCGTCGTCCCCATCCACCGAACGGAGATCGGCACGTTGAAGCAGAGGACAACGGCAGTCACGGCGCTCGCGCTCCTCGTCGCGGTCGGCGCGCTCACAGGGACCGCCGACGCGCAGGACCGTCTGAAGTCGATGCCGGGGTACGAGCGGTACCAGCGGGTCGGGCGCGAGATCGGGAGCTCGGTCCGGTCCGGCGCGCTCGCGGTGACGTGGCTCGACGGCGGCAGCGCGTTCCAGTACACGCACGACGGGAAAACGTACCGCTACGACATCGCGACGCGCACGGCGACGGAGATCGACGCGGCGCCCGCGGCCGACGCGCGGAGGGTGGCCGGCCGGAGCGGGCCGGAGCGCGGCCGGCAGTACGAATCGGCGACCTCGCCGGACGGCCGGCTCAGGGCGTTCTACCGCGACCGGAACCTCTGGCTGAGCGACGTCGACGGCGGGGACGAGATCGCGATCACGACGGACGGGAGCGAGGCGAACCGGGTCAAGTACGGGACCGCGAGCTGGGTCTACGGCGAGGAACTCAATCAGAACACGGCGATGTGGTGGTCGCCGGACGGGAAGAAGCTCGCCTACTACCGCTTCGATGAGAGCGGGGTCCGGGACTACTACCTCCAGCTCGACCAGACCCGGATCCAGAGTTCGATCGACATCGAGGCGTACCCGAAGGCGGGGACGCCGAACCCCGTCGTCGACCTCTACGTCTACGACCTCGAGACGGGCGAGTCGGTCCGGATCGATGTGCGGGACGGCCAGCCGTTCACGGACGACGTGGTCGGCCACTACGTCTACCGCGTCGGGTGGACGCCGGACGGGAGCGAGATCACCTTCAACCGGACGAACCGGCGGCAGAACATCATGGAGTTCACCGCCTGCGATCCGACGACGGGGAAGTGCCGCGTCGTGGTCCGCGAGGAGTGGCCGGCGAGCTGGGTCGCGAACTCGCCCGAGATGCGCTACCTCGAGGACGGCCGACGGTTCATCTGGGCGTCGGAGCGGACGGGGTGGAGGAACTACTACCTCTACGACCGGAGCGGGGAGCTGCTCGCGACGCTGACGGACCACCCCTTCGAGGTCGGGCGCATCGTCCGGGTCGACGAGGAGGCCGGCGTCCTCTACTACACGGCCCGGAGCGGCGACAACCACATGAAGATGCAGCTCCACCGCGTCGGACTGGACGGCAGCGGCGACCGTCGGCTGACGGACCCGGCGTTCCACCACACGATCCACTTCGCGCCGGACGGGAAGCACTTCATCGACATCGCACAGACGCACGACCAGCCGCCGGTCACGCGGCTCGTGGACGCGGATGGCAACGTCGTCGCCGAGCTCGCCCGGAGCGACATGTCGAAGTTCGAGCAACTCGGGCTCCGGAAGGTCGAGCTCTTCACCTTCACCTCCGCGGACGGCGTGACGGAGCTGCACGGGATGCTGCACCGCCCGTCGGACTTCGATCCGTCGAAGAAGTACCCGCTCCTGGTCAGCGTCTACGGCGGTCCGTCGACGAACGGCGCGCGGGAGACGTTCACGCTCCCGAGCGCGCTCACGGAGTACGGCTTCCTCGTCGTGACCTTCGACCTCCGGAGCGCGGGCGGGCGCGGGAAGCGGTTCCTGGACGCGATCTACGGGAAGCTCGGCGTCGTCGAGATCGACGACCTGGCCGCGGGCGTCCGGTCGCTCGCCGACCGCCCGTACGTCGACACCGGCCGCGTCGGGATCTACGGCACCTCGTACGGCGGGTACGCGGCCCTCATGGCGCTGCTCCGCTACCCCGACGTCTTCCACGCGGCCTCGGCCTCCTCGCCCGTGACCGACTGGCGCCACTACGACACGATCTACACCGAGCGCTACATGTGGACGCCGCAGGGGAACCCGGAAGGGTACGACGCGGGCTCGGCGATGACGTACGTGGACCGGCTCCGCGGCCGACTCATGATCTACTACGGGACCGCGGACAACAACGTGCACCCGTCCAACGCGCTCCAGCTCATCCAGGCGCTCCAGCGGGCGGGGAAGAGCTTCGAGGTCCAGGTCGGGCCGGACCGGGGACACACGGCGATCAACACCGACCGGATGATGGAGTTCTTCATCGAGAACCTGGTCCTGCAGGACGCGACGGCCGCCGTCGCGTCCTGAGGCCAGGCCGGTTGCCCGCCCCAGCCCCTCGCCCTTCGCCCGTGGCGAGCGGTGTCCGGCGGGTCGAAGGAGGGCGGCTTGGACGAGTTGGTGGAGTGCTTCGCGAGCCGCGCCTCGAGTTCCTCGACTCTGGCCTCACCAGACCGCCACAGGGACTGAACGTTACCCCGAGTAGAGCCCGCGCCGTCGCGCGCATCCAACTAATCGACGAAGAGAGCGAGATCGGCGTCGAAGAGGTAGGTGCGGCCCCGGCGCGCACCCGTCATCTCCCGCAGGATACTGATGCACTCGAGATCTTCGATCAGCTTGTATGCCGTCGGCATCGATACCCCTGCGACCTCGCTGACTCCGGCAGCATCGATCAATGGACGCCGGTAGAGTTGCTGTATGACAGTTGCTGCGCTCCCGGCCCGGCGACCGAGTTGCCGAACCCGCTCATCGACATCCCTCTGCAGGTCCAGGATCCCGTCGAAGGTCGCGATCCCCTTACGCGCCGTCTCGATCACACCGGTCAGGAAGAACCGGAACCAGTGGTCGAGATCGTTCTGCTCCCTCACTCGCATGAGATTGTCGTAGTAGAGCGAGCGGTTCCGTTCGAAGAAATCGGAGATGTAGAGGATTGGACGTCCGAGGACGCCCCGGTAGACCAGGTACAGCGGGATCATCAACCTGCCGACCCGCCCATTCCCGTCGAGAAACGGGTGGATCGTCTCGAACTGATAGTGGATCAGGGCGATGTTCAGCAGGTCGGGGAGGAGGATCGATTCATCGTGTACGAAACGTTCGAGATCCAACATCAACTCCGGGACGCTCCCCGGGGCCGGTGGGATGAAGACCGCATCCTCGATCGTAGCACCTCCGATCCAGTCCTGCGTCTTCCTGAACTCTCCAGGCGCCTTGTGAGCACCTCTGACTCCCTTCATGAGTATACGGTGCCCGTCACGAATCAGCCGGGACGAGAATGGGACCGTGTCGAGTGCACGAACGGAGTAGTCGAGAGCGTCGATGTAGTGTAGTTCTGTACCTCTCCTCGCCCGCTGGGCCGCGGCGAACCTGACTCCCAAGGAGCGGGCAACGGCGACGGCCTACACCTCCGGCAAGCACTGCCCGATGTGCGCCGCCGCGCACGGGGGGCGGGTTTGGCCGGGTCGTCTACATCGCCTCCTCCGCACAGCTCACCCGGTGGCTCGAGGAGTGGGGCGTCCCCCCTCCCCGGTGCGCCCCCTCCCGATCCGGGAGGTCGCCCCCGGGGTCGAGGTCGTGGGGCCGGTCCCCGAGCTGGTCGACGAGGTCCGGGCTCTCCACGAACGCCGCCACCGCCGCCGCGCCTGAGCCCCCAGCCCGAGGCCCCGATGCGGATCCCCCGACCGATCCTCGCCGAGATCGAGACCGCGCTGCGCGACCACCTCGGCAGCGACCCCGATCCCCTCACCGCGACCCCGGTTGGGTGCGGGTGCATCAGCCCGGCGGCGCGGGGCGAGTGCGCGACGGGCGACGTCGTTTTCCTCAAGAGGAGCACAGGGGGCGAGAGGGGTAAGGGCGATCGGAGGTCCGGGACTCTTTTCAGCCGAGGCAGAGGCCCTCGAAGCACTGCGCGCTGCCGACGCGATCAGGGTCCCAGCGGTGATCGCCCACGGGGCGTCGCCTATCGGGCACGAGTGGATCCTAATGGAGTGGCTCGAACCCGGACGGCCGGGGCCCCGGTACTGGGAACGGCTCGGGGAGGGGCTCGCGGCGCTGCACCGCACCCGTGCCGACCGGTATGGGTGGCCTAATGACAACTACATCGGCTCGCTCCCGCAGGAGAACGGATGGCTCGACGATTGGGCGGAGTTCTGGCGAGTGCGTCGGCTGGAGCCCCAACTCCGCCTCGCATGCGACGCTGGGTGGTTCGACTCCGCAGTGCGCGCCCGCTTCGACCGGTTCCTCGACCGCCTCGACGAGCACCGGCCCCCGCCGCGGACGGACCCTCCCTCCTCCACGCCGACCTCTGGAGCGGGAATGTGCCCCCGACCGCCGACGGCGAGCCGGCGCTGGTCGACCCGGTCAGCTACTACGGGCAAAGGGAGGTGGACCTGGCGATGTCAGAGCTCTTCGGTGGGTTCGGGGCGGGGTATGCGGGGAGGTCTCTGGGGGTATTGCGGCAGATCTAGACTGGACGGCTACGCCGTAGACAGCTCGCGCCCCCAGCCCACCGCCATACCGTGCCCGGTGCCCCACGCACTCCCGGGCTCGCCGGGCCACCCCCTGCGTCCCATTCCACTATGGTCTCGTGCGGCCTGATCGCCACATATTCCGGGATGTCGAGAACGATCCGCTCCCTACCGGGAGGTGCCACGATGGCCAACCCCCGACCCCACGCGACCGACCACCCGATCGACGCGACGGAGTTCGCTGCTCTCCCCCGGGAGGGCCCTACCGGCTCGAACTCGTGCGCGGGCGCGTGGTACGTGCCCCCCGCCCCGGCGTCCTCCACGGCCGGCTACTACTCCGCCTCGCCAGGCTCCTGGATGACTTCGTGGAGGCAGGTGGCCTCGGAGTCGTGGTGGTGGAAGCGGGAACGCTCCTGGAGCGCGATCCGGACACGGTGCGAGGCCCCGACATCGCCTTCTACTCCCACGCGCGCATCCCGGAGAGCGGTTACGCGACGACGTACTGGGGACCTCCCGACCTCGCCGTGGAGATCGCGTCGCCCGGGAACCGCGCCGGGGAGATGCAGGAGAGGGCGAGAGAATATCTTGACGCCGGTGTCCGACTCGTCTGGGTGATCCACCCTACCTCACGCACCGCTACCACCTATCGCGCCGCCGGCGAGGTGATCCACCTGGGAGCGGATGGTGTGCTGGAAGGCGGGGAGGTGCTGCCTGGGTTCACCCTGCCCCTGACGGCGTTTCTGTCTGTGTGATCCCGCCGCGGTCACCGGTACGGGAGATCGTCCTGGAGACCGAATTCATGAAAACATCTCGACGGCCACTGCAATTCATCGAATCCGATAATCAGCCTCTATATCGAAAATATCGAACGCTGTGCAATGTTTCGGATCGAACGAGGAATGTAATATGGAAGTCCTCATGCATATTACCGCCCCAGCTCGCCCAGTTCCGCTCGAATCCGATCGGATTCGGGTACTACGGGCCGAGCGACGCTGGTCACAGCAGGACCTGGCGGAGCGACTGGGTGTCTCGCGGCAGACCGTCAATGCCATCGAGAATGGGAAATACGACCCGAGTCTGCCGCTGGCGTTCCGGATCGGGAAGGTGTTTGGCCTCCCGATCGAGGAGATCTTCGACTACGAGGACGATGGGACGGCCGACCGTTGAGGCCGCGTCGTGCTCCCGGCCGACCTCTACGCGGAGCTCGAACGCAAGGCTGCCGGCCTGCCGGTCCCGTTCGAAGCGATCCGGTCGATGAAGCCCTGGATGGCGTCGACGTTCCTCACCTCCGCGACGCTGGCGCAGGCCGGCTTCGACGGAACGTTCAGGGTCGACATGCATTTCTTCCAGCGATCTCACGAAGCGGGGAAGCCCACGAGGGGGTTGGAAACGCTGGCGGAGCAGATCGACGCGTTCGATGGCCGTGAGCTTGACGGCGCATGTATCGGCTCCGTATTGGTGACGGGGTGCCCCGCGCGAGAGGCTCGGCCAGCGGACGACCGTAGATCGCGGCATCGAGGAGGGCGGAGCGCACCCCGCGGGGGCGCCGCGCCGGACGGGCCTCGACCTGAGCGAATGCGACTCCATGGAGGATACATGATCGTACGCCGTTACGGGAAGACGGTGCAGAGCGTCGAGCCGAATTTCGACGCGCGGGCGATGACGGAGGTCGGGTTCCTGAGGACGAGCGCCTTGTCGATGCCGGCCGAGGAGTTCCTGGAAAGCTACGAGAAGGTCGACGAGCACGCGCTCACGGCCGCGTCGGAAGGCGAGGTCCAGGACGAGGCCGAGCAGGCGCTCCTCGCCTCGCTCCGCGAACGGATCGATGCGCTCGAGGCGGAGCTCGGCGAGGACCACGTGCTCATGGTCGAGAGCATGCCGGGCCAGGACTACCCGAAGACGCGATGCAAGAGCGAGGTCCGCGTCGTCGGCTACGAGAACCGGCTCTACTTCTTCTGGACGATCGAGCCGGCGCTGCGGCTCGGGGTCTACCGCAAGAAGGCGTAACGCTCGGCCACGCGCTCGACCTCGGCGGCGGTGATCTCGCGCAGGCACCGGTGGTGTCCGAGCGGGCACGCCTCGCCGCCGTGGGTCGAGCAGGGCCGGCAGGGGAGGTCGCGTTCCAGGACGGCCGCCCGGTCGGTGTAGGGGAAGAAGCCGAAGGCGCGGACGGTCGGCCCGAAGAGGGCGACGACGGGGGTTCCGACCGCGGTCGCGAGGTGCATGACGCCGGTGTCGCCGCTCACGAGGAGCCGTGCGCGGGCGAGGACCGCGGCGGACCCGAGGAGCCCGAGCTCGCCGGCGACGCTCGCGGCGCCGGGCACCGCCGCCGCGATCCGGGCCGAGGCGGCCGCGTCCTCCGGCCCGCCGACGAGGACGGGTCGGACGCCGCGTGCGGCGAAGCGCCGGGCCAGCTCGAGCCAGCGTTCTTCGGGCCATCGTTTCGTCGCGTGCTGCGCGCCGGGCGCGAGCGCGGCGTACGGCTCGCCGTCCGGCACCCCGGCCCGCCGGAGCGCCTCATCGGCCTCGGCCTCGGCCGCGGGTGTGAGGAAGACCTCGGGCGGCCCGCCGTCCGGCCGGACGCCGAGCGGGGCCGCGGCGCCGAAGTACCGTTCGGGCACGGGGACGACGGCGCGGTCGGGGTCGCGGGCCGAGGCGGGCCGGAACCACACGAGCGCGCGTCGCCGGAGCGTGGACTTCGGGTACCCTTTCCAGCGGGGCCCGGGGACGAGGACCCGGAGCGCGCGGGCCCGGAGCGTCCCGTGCAGGTCGAGGACGCGGTCGTAGCGTTCGGCGCGGAGCGTCCGTGCGAAGGCCAGGAGCGCGCGGGTGTCGCCGCCGGGGAGCGTGAGGACGCGGTCGAGGCGAGGGTTCGCCTCCAGGAGCGGCGTCGTGGCCGGACGGGTCGCGAAGTGGATCACGGCGTCCGGGTACGCGGCGCGGAGCGCGCGGACCAGCGGCGTCGTGAGGATCACGTCGCCGATCGACGAAAAGCGGATCAGTAGCAGCTTCATGAAAATTGACGCTCCCTCGCGCGCGTCGTAAGTTACAGTCCATGCACGGCGTGGCCAAGAGGATCCTCTGGGTGGACGACGAGGTGGAGCTCCTGGAGCCCCACCTCCTTTTTCTCCGGCAGCGGGGGTACGAGGTCGACACCACCGCGAACGGGGATGATGCGCTCGCGCTGCTGCGCGCGCAGCGCTACGATCTGGTCCTCCTGGACGAGCACATGCCCGGCCGGCGCGGGCTGGACGTCCTGGCCGAGCTGCGCCGCGAGGGCGTCTTCGTCCGCGTCGTCATGATGACGAAGTCGGACGAGGACCGCACGATGGTCGAGGCGATCGGCCGTCAGGTCGACGATTACCTGATCAAGCCGGCGAGCCCACGCCAGCTCCTCTCGGTCGTGACGCGGCTGCTCGAAGGCTCGCAGCTCCGCCAGCAGCGCGCGGCCCAGGACTTCGCGTCGCGGTTCGCGGCGCTGTCGCGGGAGTGCGCCGAGGCGCGGGACTGGCGCGACTACTTCGCGATCTACGACGAGCTCGTCGACTGGGAGCTCCGGCTCCGTGCCGCGGGCGAGCTCGGGCTCGCCGATTCGCTCGGCGGGCTCTTCATCGATGTGCGCCGTCAGTTCGGCGCGTACGTCGCCCGTGAGTACGGGGGCTGGACCGATCCGGCCGCGGCCGTGGACGAGGACCGGCCGCCGCTCTCGGTCGACATCGTCGAGCGTTACGTCGCGCCCGCGCTCGAGCGGGGCCCGGTCGTCTTCGTCGTCCTGGACTGCCTTCGCCTGGACCAGTGGCGCGGGATCCGTCCGCTCCTGCTGCCGGACTTCGACCTCGACGAGGCGTTGTACTGCAGCATCCTGCCGACGGCGACGCCGTATGCGAGGAACGCGCTCTTCAGCGGCCTGTTCCCGGACGCGATCGCGCGGCGGCGCCCGGACTGGTGGACGACGGACGAAGGCAGCCTGAACGCCTTCGAGGACGCGCTGCTCGAAGAGCAGCTCCGGCGGCTGGTCGGCCGTACGGTTCCGATCCACTACGAGAAGATCTTCACGGACCGTGAGGCCGACGAGGTCGTCGCCCGCACGCGCTCCGTGCTCCGGTCGGGCGGGATCGCGGCGCTCGTCTTCAGCTTCGTCGACCTGTTGACGCACGGCCGGAGCGAGTCGGCCGTCCTGCTCGAGGTCGCGCGGGACGACGTCGCGCTCCGCGCGCTGACGCGGCAGTGGTTCGAGCGGTCGGCGGTCCGGCAGGTGCTGAAGGAGGCCGCGTTCCTCGGCGTGCCGGCCGTCGTGACGACGGACCACGGCGCGCTCCTGTGCGAGCGCCCGGCGACGGTGTACGCCCGGCGCGACGCGACGACGAACCTGCGGTACAAGTTCGGGCAGGACCTGCGCGCGGAGCAGCCCGGCGCGGTCTTCGCGATCGACGACCCGCGCGTGCTCCGCTTCCCGCCGACGCGGCGGGGCACGAATTACCTGCTCGCGCTGGAGGACCATTTCTTCGTCTACCCGACGAAGCTGCGCGAGTACCAGGCGAGGTACCGCGGGTCGTACCTGCACGGGGGGGTCAGCCCGGAGGAGATGATCCTCCCGGTCGCGGTCCTGACGCCGCGATCGAAGCCGTGAAGGAGTCGTCGATCGTGAGCCGTACCGATCGATTCGAAACTGGAAGTGCACCACGGGTCGCGGCCGTGGGCGGAGTGTAGTCATGCGCCTCTACGGCCGGATCCTGTCGTACCTTCGCCCCTACACGGGGCTCGTGATCCTGGCGGCGGTGGCGACGGCCGGGTTCGCCGCGTTCGACGCGCTGAGCCTGGTCATGATGGTCCCGTTCCTGAAAGCGCTCTTCGGCGAGGACCCGCTCGACGTGAGCGGCGGGGGCGGGACGATCGAGACGCTCCTCGACTACACGGTCGGGATCGTCGTCAGCCCGGACGCGGAGCCGCAGCAGCTCCTGCTGCGGATCAACCTCTGCATCCTCGCCGTCTTCTTCATCAAGAACATCTTCGACTACCTGCAGCAGGTCCTGGTCGTCCGACTCGAGCAGGCCGTCACGCGGGACCTGCGGATCCAGGTCTACAGCCACCTCCTCGACCTCGATCTGAGCTTCTTCGGCCGGACCCGCGTCGGGCAGGTCATCTCGCGGCTGACGAACGACGTGGACCGGCTCCGCTCGCTGGTCACGAAGAACATCGCGAAGTTCGTGACCTCGGTCCTGCAGATCGTCGCCTCGGTCGCGGTCCTGCTCTTCGTCTCCGTCGAGTTGACGATCGCGGCGCTCCTCGTCCTCCCGGCGATGTTCGGGATCTGGGGCCGGATCCGGCAGCGGCTGCGCCGCCGCGACCATCAGGTCCTGAACCTGACGGGCGAGGTCTCGTCGCACCTCCAGGAGACGGTGAGCGGGATCCGGCTGGTCAAGGCCGCGGCGGCCGAGGCGTTCGAGCGCAGGCGGTTCCGCGAGCTGATGCGCACGTACTACAAGTCGAACGTGCGGACGGAGCGGCTGCGCGTGCTCATGAGCCCGCTGACCGAGATGATGGGCGCGATCGGGACGGTCCTCGTCCTCTGGTACGGGAGCCGGCTCGTCCTGGTCGAGGGCACGCTCGACGGCGCGACGTTCATCCTCTTCCTCGGCACGAGTCTGCGGCTGTACCAGCCCGCGAAGTGGCTGTCGAAGTTCCCGTCCGAGGTCCAGCCGGGCCTGGTCGCGGCCGAGCGTGTCTTCGAGTTCCTCGATGCGCCGGTCGAGATCCACGACCGCGAGGGCGCGTGCGAGTTCGAGACGGTCCGCGACTCGATCCGGTTCGAGGGCGTGAGCTTCTCGTACGTCCCGGGCGAGCCGGTCCTCGAGGACCTGTCGTTCGAGGTCAAGGCGGGCGAGGTCGTCGCGCTCGTTGGGCCGAGCGGCGCGGGGAAGACGACGCTGGCCGACCTGGTCGGCCGGTTCTACGACCCGACCGCGGGCCGGATCACGATCGACGGGATCGACCTGCGTGACTACAACATCCATTCGCTCCGCTCACGGCTCGGGATCGTGAGCCAGGAGACGGTCCTTTTCCACGACACGGTGCGGGCGAACATCGCGTACGGCCTCGGCGACGTGCCGCAGGACGCGATCGAGCGCGCGGCGCGCGCGGCGAACGCGCACGACTTCATCATGGAGCTGCCGGACGGCTACGACACGATCCTCGGCGAGCGCGGCGTCCGGCTCTCGGGCGGCCAGCGTCAGCGGATCGCGATCGCGCGGGCGATGTTGCGCGACCCCGCGATCCTGATCTTCGACGAGGCGACGAGCGCGCTCGACAGCGAGTCCGAGCACCTGGTCCAGCAGGCGATCGAGGAGCTGCTCGCGGGCCGGACCGTCTTCGTGATCGCGCACCGCCTCTCGACGATCCGGCACGCGGATCAGATCCTGGTGCTCAGCCATGGGCGGATCGTCGAGCGCGGGCGTCACGAGGAGCTGGTCCTGCGCGACGGCGTGTACCGCCGGCTGCACGACCTCCAGTTCGCGGGCGTATAACGGTGGCGGAGGAGACGACCTCGGGCGGTGGGCGGGCGCCGGCGGGCGGACGGCCGGAGCGGCTCCCCGAACTCCGGCGGCTGCTCCTGATCCAGTCGTACTTCATGGGCGACGTGCTCCTGGCGACGCCCGCGATCCGGGCCGCGCGCCGTGCGTTCCCCGACGCGCGGCTCGAGTTCCTGACGCTCGGCCCCGGCGTGGACGCGCTCGCGGGCAACCCTCACCTGGACGAGGTGATCCGTCTGGAGCGAGGCGGGCGAGCGCAGCTCCGCCTGATCCGCGAGCTCAGGCGCCGGCGCTACGACGCCATTATCGACTTCCTCTCGAACCCCCGGACCGCGCTCCTGACGGCGCTGACGGGCGCGCGGTACCGGATCGGGATCCGGGCGGGCGGCCCGCGGGACCTGGCGTACACCGCGCTCGTCCCGCGGGAGCGGGGCCAGGTCTACATGGCCCGGCAGAAGGTCAGGCTGCTCGGCCCGCTCGGGATCGACCCGGACTCGGTCACGGACCTCTCGCTCGAGATCGCGATCGGCGCGGAGGAGCGCGCGTGGGCCGCGGAGGTCTGGGACCGGACCGGGCTCGCCGCCGGCGCGCCGGTCGTCGCGATCTCGCCGGTCAGCCGCGAGCGGTTCAAGCAGTGGGGCGCCGAACGGTGGGCGGCCGTCGCGGACCGGATCGCGGCGAGCGGGTTCTCGGTCCTGGTCACGAGCGGGCCGGGCGAGCGGGACCAGGCCCGGGCGGTGGTGGAGCGGATGCGGCACCCGGCGGTCTGGGACTACGGCCCCACGACGATCCGTCAGCTCGCGGCGCTCTACGAACGGTGCGTGCTCTGGATCGGGAACGACGGCGGGCCGAAGCACGTCGCGGCCGCTGCCGGGACGCCGACCGTGACCGTGATCCGGTGGCGGCTCGGGCCGATCTGGACCGACACCCGGTCGGCGGTCCCGCACGTCGCGATCGACCGCGCGCCGCCGCAGGGGTGCGACATGCGCTGCGCGCGCTGCACACACCTCGGGTGCCTCGGCGCGGTCGGGGCCGACGAGGTCGTGGCGGCCGCGCTCGACGCGCTCGGACGGGCACAGCCGATCAGGGGATGATGTACATCGTTGCACACATAGGCGCGGACGCCTACGGCGGCGCCGAGAAGGCGACGGTCCTGCTCCTCGCCGGGCTCCGGGCGCGCGGCCACCGCGTGCTGCTCTATTCGCCGCACGAGCGGGTGCAGCGCCCGGCCGAGGCCGCGGGGCTGGAGGTCCGATCGTTGCATCTGGGCGGCGACATCGCGCTTCACGACACGTTCCGCTTCGCGGCCGCGCTCCGGCGCGAGCGGCCGGACGTGGTCCTGCTCGCGACGTGGCGCAAGGTCTGGCTCGGCGGGCTCGGCGCCCGGCTCGCGCGCGTGCCGGGCGTCGTCGCGCGGGTCGGGCTCTCGACCGACCTCCCGACGACGGCGAAGTACCGGCTCTCGGTTCGGCGGCTGATCGACGCGGTCGTCGTCAACGCCGCCGAATACCGGGAGCCGTTCATCGCGGCGGGCGGGCTCGACCCCGCGCGCGTGGTCGCGATCCCGAACGGCGTCCGGGTCCCGGAGCGGCGGGCCGAGCCCGGCTCGGTCCGCCGATCGCTCGGCCTGGCGCCGGACACGAAGGTCGTCGGCGCGGTCGCGCGGCTCACGCCGCAGAAGCGGCTGGACCGTCTGATCGCTGCGCTCGCGGCGCTGCCGGCGGACGTGCACTGCGTCCTCGCGGGCGATGGCAGGTCGCGCGCGGAGCTGGAGGCCCAGGCCGCCGCGCTCGGCGTGCGCGAGCGCGTCCACTTCCTGGGCTATCGGACCGACATCGGAGACGTGCTCGACGCGTTCGACGTCTTCGTCCTCTGCTCGGACAAGGAAGGCTTCGCCAGCGCGATGCTCGAGGCGATGGCGGCCGGCGTGCCCGTCGTCTGCACGCCGGTGAGCGGGGTCGCGGAGGCGCTGGGCACCGAGCCCGGCGAGGAGGCCCCGGGCGTGGTCGTCGACTTCGACCCGGGCGCCATCGCCGACGCGCTGGGCCGTCTCCTCTCGGACCCGGACCGGCGGCGCGCGATGGGCGCGGCCGGGGCGCGGAGGGCGAGGCAGCGGTTCGATTTCGAAGATATGCTGGATGCGTACGAGGCCGTGCTCCGGGCGGCGGCGCGTCCCGACGGGCGGCGCGCGCGGCCGGAGCCGGGCCTCGGCGAGTGAGGCCTCCTGCGCGGGATGGATGCTATGAAATGGTCGATCACGACGGTCCGGCTCCGCTCGGTCTGGCTGCTCGTCCCGGTCTTCCTGATCCTGGCCCGGCCCTCGCCCGACTCGATCGCCGTCGGCGCGGTCCTCGCCGTGGCGGGCGCGCTGGTACGGGCGTGGGCGGCGGGGACGATCCGGAAGAACGCGGTCCTGACGGTGACCGGTCCGTACGCCCACACCCGCAACCCGCTCTACCTCGGGAGCTTCCTGGTCGGGCTCGGGGTCACGATCGCGAGCGGGTCCATAGCGCTGGTCGCGCTCTTCCTCGCGTACTTCATGGTCGTCTACGGGAAGGCGATGAGGCACGAGGAGCGGAACCTCGAGGCGAGGTTCGGCGACCGGTTCCGGGACTACGCAGCCGCCGTCCCGCTCTTCATCCCGCGGCTGAGCCCGTACCGGGCCGTCGACGTCGAGCGGGTCGACTTCCACCTCCGCCGCTACCTCGGCCACCGGGAATGGGAGCTCGCCCTGGGGCTCGCCGGCGGATTCGGGGCGCTCGCCGTGAAGATGTTCTGGTTCTGATCTTGAGTGTGAACGGTCGTGGCCCCGCGGTCCTGCACCTGGACGGCGGGCGGGTGTGGGCGGGCGGTCAGAACCAGGTCCGGCTCCTCATGCGCGGGCTCGAGCGCCGGGGCGTCCGGCAGCTCTGTCTCTGCCCGGCCGGGAGCCCGCTCGAGGCCCGGCTCGAGGCGGAGGGCCTCCCGGTCCGCGGCGTGCCGTGGCGAGGCGGGCTGGACCCGCGCGCGATGGTCGCGATCGCGCGCGCGGCCGACGGCTACGACGTCGTCCACACCCACGATGCCCACGCGCTCCAGGTCGCGATCCTCCCGGCCCGCGCACGGCGCGTCCCCATCGTCGCCGCCCGGCGAGTCCATTTCCAGACGTCCGCGAGGAAGTGGAACCTGGCCGACCGCGTGATCGCGATCTCCGAGACGGTCCGTAGCGCGCTGGTCCGGAGCGGCGTCGATCCGGCACGGATCCGGCCGGTCCCGTCGGGCATCGACCTGGCCGAGCTCACGGCCCTGCCGCCGCTCCGGCCGTCGTTGCGGGAGCGGCTCGGGATCGGCGCGGACGGGTTCCTGGTCGGGAACATCGGCCACCTGCACCGTTACAAAGGTCAGGCCGTCATCCCGCCGGCCGCGGCACGGCTGCCGGGCGTGCACTGGGCGATCGTGGGCGAAGGCCCGCTGCGCGCCGAACTGGAGGCGGCGATCGCGGGCCACGGCGTGAAGGGCAGGGTCCACCTGGCCGGGTTCGTGCCCGACGCGCGGCGCGCGCTCCGGGAGATGGACGTCTTCGTCTTCGCGTCGGTCGATGAGCCGCTGGGGACGAGCGTGCTGGACGCGATGGCCGCGGGCGTCCCCGTCATCGGCGCGGACGCCGCCGGCTCCCGCGAGATCCTGGCGCCGGTCCACGAGGCTACGGGGACGAGCCTGTATCCGCCCGGCGACGCGGAACGGCTGGCCGAGCTCGTCGCCCTGCTCCGGGCCGAGCCGGCCGCGCGGGACGCGATGGTCGCGGCGCAGTACGCCAGGCTCGAAGCGTATCGGATCGAGCGTACCGTCGAGGCGACGCTCGGGGTGTACGAAGAGTTGATCGCATGCGGGGAGGCGAGCGGGTGAGCACGGTCCGGCGGACTGGCGGCGCGGACCCGGACGTGGAAGCGCGGCGGCCGGCGGGCCCGGCCGTCAGGGCGCCGGCCGCGGCGTCCGTCGGCGCCCCTCCCGTCCGTCCGCCGACGCTCGCCCATCGGCTGGAGTACCTCCTCTTCCGGGTCGCCGGCGGCGTGGGCAGGCTGCTGGGCGACCGGGGCGCGGCCCGGCTCGGCGCCGCGCTCGGCCGGTTCGTCTACCACGGGCTCGGGATCCGTCGCCGCGTCGTCGAGTCCCACATCCGGCACGCGTTCCCGGGCCGGGACGAGGCGTGGGTCCAGGCGACGGCCGCGGCCGCGTACGCGCACCTCGGGCGCGAGGGGATGGCGCTGCTCCGCCTCTCCTCGCTCGACCGCGCGAAGGTCCGGGCGCGGACGGAGATCGAGGGGCTCGACGCGTTCCTGGCCGCGCTCGACCGTGGCCGCGGGCTCGTCCTCGTGACCGGCCACATCGGGAACTGGGAGATCGGCGGCGCATCGCTCGCGGCGCGCGGGATCGCGATCGACGTCGTCGCGCAGCGGCAGGCGAACCCGCTCTTCGACCGCGCGATCGTCGAGGCCCGGGAACGGCTGGGGATGCGGGTCATCGAGCGGGGCCGCGCGACGCGGGAAGGGCTCCGCTCGCTCCGCCAGGGCCGGGTCCTCGCCTTCGTCGCCGACCAGGACGCGCGGCGGGCGGGCGTCTTCGTGCCGTTCTTCGGACGGCTCGCCTCGACGCACCGCGGGCCGGCGCTCCTCGCGCTCCGGACCGGCGCGCCGCTGTTCCTGGGCGTCGCGCTCCGGGCCCGAGACGGCAGGTACCGGGTCCGGCTCGAGGAGGTCGTCGTCGACCGCGACGGCGATGCCGACGACGTCGTCCGGCGGCTGACGGCCGCGTTCACGGCAGGGCTGGAAGCCGCGGTCCTCGCCGCGCCCGACCAGTATCTCTGGCACCACCGCCGATGGAAGACGCGGCCGCCGGAGGAACCGGCACCGGAAGCATCCGGTATTACCCCCGGGCACGGGAGCGCCCCGGCGGCGCAGGCGATGAATCCGAACCAACCGGAACGACCTTGATCTATATCTGCATTCCGACGTACAACGAGGAGCGTACGATCGGGGTGATGCTCTGGAAGATCCGGCAGGTCATGGCGGAGTTCCAGCGGGATTACCAGATCCTCGTCGTCGATGACGCTTCGACGGACGCGACGCCCGAAGTCCTGGAGCCGTACAAGCGGATCCTCCCGCTGACCATCCACCGGAACGACGAGCGGAAGGGGTACGCCGCGTCGGTCGAGCTCCTGCTCCGGGAGGCGGTCCGGCGCTCGCCGTACCCGCGCCGCGACGCCGTCGTCATGCTCCAGGCCGACTTCACCGAAGAGCCGGACCAGATCCCGGCGCTCGTCAAGCGGATCGAAGGCGGCGCGGACGTGGTTACGACCGCGGTGCAGGACGGCTGGGCGCAGGCGCCGCGGGGCGTGCGCTGGACCCGACGGGCGCTCGGGCTCGTGCTCCGACGCCGGGACTGGCCCGAGGGCGCGGGCGACCCGCTCTCCGGGTTCAGGGCGTACAGGGTCATCGTGCTCAAGCGTTTGCTGGAGGCGAAGAACGGTAGCCCGATCCTCGAATGCGAGGGGTGGGCCGCGAACGTGGAGCTGCTCGCCGCCGTGCTCCCCTACGCACGACGCGTGGTGGAGACGCCGGTCGCCGTCCGCTACGACCGCCGGCGCCGCGGGACGCGGTTCCGGGCGTGGGATACGGGGCGCCAGCTCCTCCGATTCCTCCGGGCGAAGCCCGGAACGAACGGGCGCGAGGCGCCGGCCACGCGGCAGGAATTCGTCTGGAAGTCCGACGCGCCGCCGCCGTTCGGCGCCGCCCGGAACGACGAGGCCCGCGAGTCGGCGACGCCGCGCGCGGGCCGGAGACCGCGACGCCGCCCGCGCCGCCGGGGCGGCGTCCGCGCCGGTGGGCGGACCGGCGGGCCGAGGCGAAACCGTGAGCCTCGCGCCGGGGGCGGATCGGCTGCCGATGCCGAGGGGCCGCGCGAGGCCGGACCGTCCGCGAAGGGACCGGGGGATCAGGAGTAGAAGAGTGCACCGCTGGATTCGTGCAACCGGATTGGCGCTGCTGGCCGGGCTGGGCCTCGGCACGGCATCGCCCGCGCAGCTCAGGTCGGCCGATCCGGTCCCGAACGGGGCCGCGGCCGCTGCGGCCGTCCCGTTCGGGCCGGGCGAGCGGCTCGGGTACAAGGTCACGCTCGGCATCTTCGGCACCGTCGGCGAGGGCTCGATGGAGGTCGTCGGGATCGACACGATCCATGGCCACCCGACGTATCACCTGCGCTTCGACCTCCAGGGCGGCGTCCTCTTCGCGAAGGTCGAGGACCGGCTCCAGTCGTGGCTCGACATCGCGCAGCTGACCGCGCGCCGCTTCGAGCAGGACCAGAAGGAGGTCAACTTCAAGCGCCACCGGATCTTCGACTTCTTCCCCGAGGAGCGGCGCTGGGCCCGGGTCGACAAGGACGACGAGGGCGAGCTGCCGACCGACATGCCGCTCGACGAGGTCTCGTTCCTCTACTTCGTGCGCACGCTCCCGCTCGAGGTCGGGGAGACGTACACCTTCGACCGGTACTACAAGGAGGACGGCAACCCCGTCGTGCTCAAGGTCCTGCGCAAGGAGAAGGTGACCGTCCCGGCGGGCACGTTCAACACGGTCGTCGTCCAGCCGATCATCCAGACCGATGGCCTCTTCGGCGAAGGCGGCGAGGCGGAGGTGTACTTCACCGACGACGAGAACCGGCTCCTCGTCCAGATGAAGTCGAAGGTCCCGGTCATCGGGCGGCTGAGCCTGCACCTCGAGTCGTACACGCCGGGCGAGCGCCTCGCGCCCACGAAGGCGGCGGAGCCCGCGGTCCCATGAGCGGGTCCGACGCGCTCGACACGACGCGGATCCGGACCGTCCCGGTCGCCGAGCGGCCGAACAAGGTCAGGGCGGAGGACTTCGCGCGCCCGCCGTCGGCCGATCGCACGTTCCGCAGCTTCCTCGACTCGCTCCCGGACATCCTCGAGGCGAGGAGCTTCCTCGCCGTCGTCGACGCGATCGTCGCCGCGAAACGCGAGGAACGCGCCGTCGTCTGCATGATGGGCGGGCACGTCGTCAAGACCGGGCTCGGTCCGGTCCTGATCGACCTCGTCGAGCGCGGGATCGTGACGCACCTCGCCTCGAACGGCTCGACCGTGATCCACGACTACGAGATGGCGCGCTGGGGCGGGACGAGCGAGGACGTCGAGGCCGGGCTCGCCGACGGGACGTTCGGGATGGCCGAAGAGACGGGCCGCGAGATGAACGACGCGATCCGCGAGGGCGCGCGCCACGGCTGGGGGCTCGGCGAATCGCTCGCGCGGGCGCTCGAGGCGAGGCGCGACGTGCGGCACCCCGAGCTCTCGCTCCTCCTCGCGGCTCGACGCGCCGGCATCGGGTTCACCGTGCATGCGGCGATCGGCGCGGAGATCATCCACCAGCACCCCGCGGCCGACGGCGCGGCGATCGGCCAGACGAGCCACACCGACTTCCGGCGCCTCGCCGCGCACCTCGAACGCCTCGAGGGCGGCGTCGTCCTGAACATCGGTTCGGCCGTCGTCATGCCCGAGGTCTTCCTCAAGGCGCTGACGATGTGCCGGAACGTGTACGGCGGCCGGCCCCGCGCCTTCGTCTCCGCCGACTTCGACATGATCCGCCACTATCGCCCCCGGGTCAACGTCGTCGAACGCCCGACCCGGACCGGCGGCGGCCGCGGCTACCAGATCACCGGCCACCACGAGATCATGATCCCCCTCCTGGCCTGGGCCGTCATCGAGCGTCTGAGCGACTGACCGGCGCGGGCGCGCGCGCGAGCCACCGGTCGCCGGCGGCGATCCAGGCCGTCACCGAGCGCCCGATCCTCGGGCCGGCGCCTCCGGGGCTACTCCACCAGTCCGCCCGACCCGCCGCCGACTGGCTGCCTCCCGGTACGCTCCTTGCCCCCTTTCGAGGGGTGGGCTGTAGGGATACGTGCTCCGGAGGTGACCGGTGGCTGCTCAGGAACGAGAGATACGGATCGAGCGGACCGACGGCGAGGGGCGACACGGGCCGGGCGCGACGATGGCCGGCGCGGCGGAAGGCGTCGGGTTCGGCGACCTGCTGAAGCGGCTGGGCCAGAACAGCGCCGAGCTGATACGGGGCGAGATGAACCTGGCGAAGCTCGAGATGAAGGAGAACATCTCGGCCTACGCCGGCGACGCGGTCAAGATCGGAGTCGGGCTGGCGCTCGCCTCGGTCGGCGGGCTCGCGTTGACGGCCTTCCTCGTCCTGGTCATTGGCAACCTGCTCAACGGCGCGTTCTGGGCCGGCGCGCTGATCGTCGGCGGTGTGTTCCTGCTGATCGGCGGGATCATCGCGTATTCGGGGATCAAGGACATGAAGAAGCGCGACCTGAAGCCGGACCAGACGCTCGACATGCTCCAGGAGGACAAGCGCTTCATCCAGCGGGAGGCGAAGGACTTCCGGCGCGAGATCACGGCGTGATCGCCGGGTCGTCGGCCGCCGCGGCGCGTGGATCGGGGGCCGACCCACGCCCCGGTCTCATTCGGAGTCGTCCTGGGCGGAGGGGGCCGCGGCGGTGACCCCGGCGGCGGACGCGAGCGGGAAGCGCAGGAGCTGCCGGTGCGCGAGGTCGAGCGCGTAGAGGAACTCGTCCTCGACCGCGAGGCCGTAGAACTCGGCGCCCTCGACCGTCGCGATGACCTCGGTCGTGCCGTCCGGCGCGATGCGGAGGACCCGGCCCTTGCCGCCTCGTTCGGCCGCGAAGACGTCGCCTGCGGGGGACGCCGTGATCGCGACGAGCCGGCCCCGTCCGAACCCGGTCGGGAGGACGGTGACCGTGCCGTCCGGCCCGACGCGCAGGACATGGCCCGCGTGGGCCGCGGCGTAGAGCGTCGCCGCGCTGTCGACCGCGATCTGGTAGATCCCCGTCCCGAGCTCCGTCCACGGCTCGATCTCCCCGTTCCGGTCCACCCGTTGGATCCGGCCGCTCCAGTCGGCGACGAGGACGCTCCCGTCCCGCAGCGTGGCGGCGCCGTAGGCCGGCGCCGGGCCGAACCCGCCGGCAATGAGCTCCGCGCGGCCGTCCGGCAGGACGCTGTAGAGGTAGTTCTCCTCGCGCGCCCGGGCGAGGATGTAGACCCCGCCATCGGGCGAGGGGACGGGTGAATAGAGCGCCTCGGCGGGGAGGCGGACGGCCGTCTTCGTGCGGCGGCCCGGCCCGGGCAGGTGCAGGAGCCGGGGCCGGGGCCGGAGCCCGAGCGGGTCCCAGCCATAGCTGGCCTGGAAGAGCTGGCCGGCCCTCGTCGCGAGTCCCCATCCCCAGGGCAGGCCGGCCGCGATGACCTCCGGCTCGCCGTGCCGGGTCACGCGCAGCTCGACCGGGATCCGCCCGGCGGGCGACTCCTCGCCGCGGAGCGAGAGGTGGACCGTGTCCCGGTACGTCCCGGGCTCGAGGCCCGTCGGGTCGGCCTGGACGACGAGCGACTCGCCCCGCCGCGCGGCCCGCAGCCACGGCTCCACCGTACTCGCCTCCCACGAGCCGGCCGCGCCGCCCTCGCGACGGATCGGGACGACCGTCGACGACGCGGGGGCACCGGCCACGGCCGTCAGACGCAGCTCCTGCGGCGTCCCGACCAGGGTCGGGCCGGTGTAGCCGATCGCGAGATCGGCCACGATCGAGCCGCTCCGCTCCTCGATCCCGGAGAGCCGGAGCGGGCGCGGGGAGTGGACCTCGAAGATGTCGCGGTTCAGCCGGCCCGGGAACGGGTCGCCCTCGTCCGCCGGCCGCCCGTCCGCGAGGTCGCCCCGTCCATCCGCCTCGATGACGCTGACGGCCGGATAGCGCTCGTCCATGTTCCAGGAGCCGAGCTCGCCACGGTCCGGGTCGATGCGCCAGACGAGGAGGCCGCTGCCGGGCAGGTGCGAGTCCGAGCCGATCCGCTGCCGGTTCTCGAAGAGAAGGTAGCGCCCGGTGCCGTCGTCCAGGTCGTAGCGGTAGACGGTCCGGTCCTCGAGGACCGGCGGGATCCGCAGGCCGTCACGGCTCGACTTCAGCCACTCGACGCGGACCCAGCCGAGCTGCTCCTTCTCCCACGCGCCCGGATGGGCCGGCGAGTGCGGCGCGCTGTTGCTGCCGAAACCCATCAGCCCCCAGGCGCCGATCCCGGACGACGTACCGTCGTAGTCGTAGAGGTCCGGCAGCCCGAGCGCATGCCCGGTCTCGTGCGCGAGGACGCCGATGTGCAAGGGATCGCACGTGCCGGGGTCGACGACCGGGAGGACCACGTAGTCCGCGATCTTGATCCGGCCGCCGCCCGCGGCCGGCGAGCGCGTCTCGATCGGCGGCATCGCGCCGCGGTGCGGCCAGATCGCGCCCGTCCGCCAGTCGCCCTTGCAGTCCGTCGCATAGACGATCGCGACGAAGTCGACGAAGCCGTCGTCGTCGCCCGAGTTCGGGACCCCGTCCGGGCCGTCGTTGTCGAAGAGGCCGAAGTCGGTCCGCGCGGCGGCCGCACGGATCGCCTCCTCGCGCAGTTCCTTGATACGGCCGAAGCTCGCCCACCCGTACCGGTCCCGAGGCAGATAGTGGCTCGCCGGACGGCTCAGCTTCACCCACGGCAGGACCTCGCCCTCGACCTTCAACAGCCCGCCCGAAGCCTCCCCCCAGTACGCGGCATAGCTCATCGTGTCGCCGCGCACGGGGCCGAAGAGACGGTCGGCCAGGACCTCCGTCGAAAAGGGCGGCTCGACATCCGAATAGTAGACCGGGATGACCGGGACCCGGAGCGTGCCGGTGAGCGCAGCGCCCTCGGCCGCGAGCTCGGCCGGCGACATCCCGTCCAGACGGCCGGCCGCGTGCAGCTCCTCGCGGCGACGCCGGACCTGCTCCGCCTTCGCCAGCCACGCACGGCTGAACTCCAGCGGGACCAGCGGCTTCGCATCCAGCCCGGCGATCTCGACCGGCGGCGAGAGCTCGCCTAGCGCCGCATCCACGGGCGACGGCCTCGCCGATTGCGCTCCGGCCGGGACCGGCGCCGCGACCACGCCCAGCACGACGAGCGCAGTCGACACCACGGCCGGCAACACGACCGCGCGCCAACGGTCCAGGAGGGAAATGCCGCCCGGGTTGGAGAGGCGACGGGCCCGCGCGATGGAGGAACGCGAGGCCTCCATCCGCACGCGCGCACCCGTCACGGGCATACGTGGGTCCTTCAGCGTACTTCGCTCCTTCGCGAGGCCCGGAACCGCCACGCACCGGCGGACCAGGCAACGACTGCCGTGGAATGTGTTCGGACGACGCAGCCGGCGCCATCTGTGATGGCGCCGGTAACTCCTAACGTGTCAAGCTTCTACGACGAAACCGGGCACAGGTTCCAATCCCGTGCGCCCGGTGCCGCCGCGATCCGCCAGGGGTTGACCGGGACGAGAATTGGGTTATATTAAACTCGCTGCCGGTCAATGTGGCAGGACACTCTACGCCCCCATCGTCTAGTGGCCTAGGACGCCGCGTTCTCAGCGCGGAAACCGGGGTTCGATTCCCCGTGGGGGTACTGACGAAGGCCGGGCCGAAAGGCCCGGCTTCGTGGTCGAATGGGGTCGCATGGCTCGGTTGCCTGCTGAAGCGCCGGCGACTTCGCTATGCTCCCTTACGGTCGCATAGCTCAGTTGGTTAGAGCGCACGGTTCACATCCGTGAGGTCCTAGGTTCGAGTCCTAGTGCGACCATGAACGCCGCAAATCATCGTATTGCGATGACTTGCGGCGTTTCGCATTCGTGGGTCTTCTGATCAGCCGACGACCGGAATCGTGGGCAGGAGCAGCGGCGGGGCGGGGAGTTCTCCTCCGACCCCGCCGTGCGCTCCTCGCGCCGCTAGCCCCGGGCGCGCTCCACGGCGTCCAGCGCCGCCAGGTAGGCGAACACCACGCCCTGCCCGATCGTCGCACCGGGCCCCGGGTAGAACGTGCCGAAGGCGTTGGCGGCGGCGTTCCCCGTGGCGTAGAGCCCCTCGATCGGCGTGCCGTCCTCGCGCAGCGCGCGGCCCCGCTCGTCGGCGGTGATCCCGCCGCAGGTGCCGAGGTCGGCGGGGACGGTCTTGACCGCGTAGAACGGTGGCTTCGTGATGGGCGCCAGGTTCGGGTTCGGCGTGTTCGTGGGGTCGCCGTAGTAGCGGTCGTAGTGCCCCAGCCCACGCTTGAAGTCGTCGTCCTGCCCGTGAATGGCGAGCATGTTGAAGCGCTCGACGCCTTCGACGAGGCCGGGTGTCCCGATCTTGTCCGCCAGGTCGGCGATCGAGTCCGCCTTCACCACCACGCCCGATTCGTAGAAGATCTTCGGGATCGGCATCCTCGGCATGACCCCGCCCGCGAAGAGGTAGCGGTTGCGATAGGTCTGGTCGAAGATCAGCCACATCGGGAGGTGGTGACCCTCGCCGTCGTCGAGACCGAGCATCGCCCTTCCCGCAGTCATGTAGTCAGCGGATTCATTGAAGAAGCGGTGGCCAGTCCTGTCGACGATCATCGAGCCCGGGAGGGACCGCTCCGCGAGCATGAAGATCGGGCTACCGCCGGGCTTCAGCGGCGGGATCGCCGGGAACCACCAGGCCTGGTCGAGGAGGGCGAGCCCGGCGCCGACCTGTTCGGCGATCGCGAAAAGGTCGCCGGTGTTGTCGGGGTTGCCGAAGCTCCAATCCTCGGTGAGCGCCTCCGACTGGTGCTTGCGGCGCCGCTCCCCATTGTGGTCGAAGCCGCCGATCGCGAGGATGACGCCGGCTCTGGCCTCGATCCGGCGCAGCGTGCCCTCCTTCTCGACAACGACGCCCAGCACCTTCCCGTCCTCGACGACGAGCTCCTTGAGCGG
>Ga0079224_100000267_pt1 | contig 47063 bp, 49 predicted proteins | sample Stecom2015_FD_80414 | JGI IMG/M metagenome (GOLD analysis project Ga0079224, IMG submission 80414) | Agricultural soil microbial communities from Utah to study Nitrogen management - Steer compost 2015 | ecosystem: Environmental > Terrestrial > Soil > Agricultural land | place: USA: Utah... | reverse complement strand
TGTGAATCTCGGCGCCATCGACCTGGACACCTTTCCGTTCATCCTCATCGTGCTGGCCCGGCTCCTCGTGCCGCTCCTCATCCCCGTCTACCCGCTGCCGGGGATCATCGCGGCGATGCTCCTCGACCTCAAGGACCAGGTCGCCTTCCTGGCCTCCGGCGCGGGGGGGACCGACGACTATCAGGCCTACGACAAGGCGTTCGACATCTACTGCCTCGCGATCGCGTACACGTCGACCCTCCGCAACTGGGTCGGGCGGGACGCGTTCGTCCTGGGCCGGGCGCTCTGGTACTACCGGCTCGTCGGCGTCGCCCTCTTCGAGTACATCGGAGCGCGCTGGCTCCTCCTGCTCTTCGCCAACACCTTCGAGTACTATTTCGCCACCATCGAGGCGATCAAGGTGACGAGGAACCCGTTCGTCCTGCCGATCCGCCAGCTCGCGTTGATCGCGGCCTTCATCTGGATCGTGGTCAAGGTGCCGCAGGAATGGTCGCTCCACGTCGCCCAGGCCGACCTGGCCGATGCGCTCCGGGAAGAGGTCTTCGGCGTGCCCGCGTCGAGCCCGTGGAGCGTCGCCGTCGAGAACCGGCCGGCCGTCGCCCTGGCGCTCGGCCTCATCGCCGCCGCCGCGACCCTCGCCCTGCGCCGCATCTGGCGGTGGCTGCCGCCGCGGTCCTGGACGCCGACGTTCTCCGCGAACGCCCAGATCCGGAACCTGGGCCGGGAGATCCCGCACGTCCCGCCGACGCCGCCGAAGGTCTTCGGCTGGACCTTCGTCGAGAAGGCGATCCTCGTGTCCCTCGTCACGTTGAGCTTCAGTCAGATCCTGCCCGGCCAGCGCAACCCGCCCGAGGTCGCGATCGGCACGACGGCGGTGATCGCGGCGACGACGCTGGTCAGCCAGGTCCTGGCCCGCCACGGCGTGCCCTGGGGCTCCATGGTCGTCCAGTTCTTCGTCGTCGGCACGATGATCGCCGCGATCGGGGTCGCCGTGAACCGGTTCGTTGCGGGCCCCGGCTCCGAGACGCCGCCCACGGCGTTCCTCTTCCTGACGCTGCTGATGACGCTGATCGTGGTGCTGTTCGACCGGTACAAGTGGATCGAGGACCACTGGGACAGGGAGTGACGGACGCGGGTCGCGCGCCGGCGGGCGCGCCGGGACGGCGGCATCGGGACGGCCCAACGCGGCGGGGCTCCAGAACCATGCGACCTGGGCCCGCGCCCGCGGCTCCGGACGGCTGATCCAGATGGCCCACGGCAGGAACGGCCGTTCCCTCGATGCCCCTTGACCACACCGCACCCCGCACGTACCATTCTGCCCCGATGGTTGCAATGTGCAACCATCGGCCGAGAATCCGTGCCGTGGCAAACGGAATGGAGACCCTTTCACGCAACAGAGCGCAACCGCTCCCCGTACTTGGCGGAGGCGAGGATGCCATCGATCCCGGCCTCGATGCCGATGCCCTCGCACTGCATCGGGCGCTCTCCGAGTTGATTCGCGTCTACCAGTTCCGGGACCGTGACAGGATCTGCTGCCATGACATCTCCGTCGCCCAGTTCGACGCGCTGGAGACGATCCTTCGGAGCGGGCCCCTCACCCTGAACGCACTGGCCGCCAGGCTTTACCTCGACAAGAGCACCGCGAGCAGGGTCGTGGACGCCTTGCAGAGGAAGGGCTACGTCGAGCGCAAGGAACACCCGAGCGACAGACGCGCGCTCCACCTCGAAGCGACTCCGGCCGGGAGGGAGCTGCACCGGCGGATCGAGGCGGACATCCTGGCACAGGAGCGACGGTTGCTCGAGGAATTCAGCCCGGAGGTGCGTCAGTCCATGGCACGACTCATCGAAAAGCTGGCCCGTGCGGCGGCGTCCCGCATCGATACCTCCGGCGGGACATGTTGCATCATGCTCTGATTTTTTTTCGCTCATTCGTTGCGACTTGCAACCATCCAGGGGTAGGCAGGCCCATGCACACCGGTTCCCGAACGTCCTCGACCTCTTCCCTCCCCGTCGCGATCGTCGGTGCAGGGCCGATCGGCCTGGTCGCGGCGGCGCACCTGGTCGCGCGAGGCGAGACTCCGTTGATCCTGGAGGCAGGCGATGCCGTAGGCGCGAACGTCCGACGGTGGGCCCACGTCCGTCTCTTCTCGCCGTGGAAGTATCTGACCGATCCGGTCTCCCGGGAGCTGCTCTCGGCTACGGGGTGGAGTCCGCCACCGGAGGAGCACCTCCCGACGGGGGGCGAGCTGGTGGCGAAATTCCTCGAGCCGCTCGCCGCCGTGCCGCAGATCGTGCCTCACCTGCGCCTCGGCCGCCGTGTCGTCGCGATTACGAGGAAGGGGTACGACAAGCTGAAGACGGCCGGCCGGGAGCGTGCGCCCTTCGAGCTGGTCGCGCGGACCGATACCGGCGGCACGGAGCGCTACCTCGCCCGAGCGGTGATCGACGCCTCGGGGACATACACGACGCCGAACCCGCTCGGCGCCAGCGGGCTCCCGGCGGAGGGCGAGGTCGAGTGCCGCGACCGGATCACGTACGGGATCCCGGATGTGCTCGGCCGTGACCGGTCCCGTTATGCGGGGAGGAAGACGCTCGTCGTGGGGAGCGGTCACTCCGCCTTCAACACGGTCCTCGATCTCGCCACCCTCGCGGGGGAGGCGGCGGGAACGGCCGTCGTGTGGGCGGTCCGGCGTCGCGACGTCGGGCTCATGTTCGGCGGCGGCAGCGCGGACGCGCTCCCGGCGAGGGGTAGACTGGGCGACGCGTTGAGACGCCTCGTCGACGAGGGCGGCGTGGACTTCGTGACGGGATTCGGCGCCGAGCGCGTGGTGGTGGGTGGGCACGGGCTCGTGGTCGAGGGCGGTGGGGTGACGGGCGACGGTAGGCGAGCGATCGGACCGGTGGACGAGATCGTGGTCACGACGGGTTTCCGCCCGAACCTCGAGATGCTTCGCGAGCTGCGGACGAGTCTCGACCCATGGCTCGAGGCGCCCGTCGCGCTTGCGCCGCTGATCGATCCGAACCTGCATAGCTGCGGGTCCGTCCAGCCGCACGGCTACGAGGAGCTGAAGCACCCGGAGCGGGACTTCTTCGTGGTCGGGATGAAGAGCTACGGCCGGGCGCCGAACTTCCTTCTCCTGGCCGGCTACGAGCAGGTGCGTTCGGTGGTCTGTGGACTCACGGGCGACCTGGAGGGCGCGAGGGCCGTGGAGCTCGTCCTCCCGGAGACCGGCGTTTGCTCGACGGACCTCATTGGCGCCTCCTGCTGCGCCCCCGCCCCCGTCGCACTCGGCGTCGCGGGCATCGCAACCTCCGGGCGTTGCTGCGCGTGAGCCGTCCGATCGTCGCGCCCGACGTCGTGCGATCTCGTCGCCCAACGCGGTCCAGGCGGCGACAGGTCCACTGAAGTGGCCCGGGCACCTCTCGCGACGTCGGGCCCGTCCGGAACGACAGCTCGTCCGGGCACATCGCCGACGACGCCGACCTTCCCGCCGGTCCCCTGCCCTGGCCCCGGCCGTACCGCCGACCCGCCCGACCCTGCGCTCGGGGTCACGGGATCTGACCGCTGGTGTGGGAATTGCACCCCGTCCGCCGCTCCCACTCTCGCAAGCGGACTACAGGCGAGTGAACTCACGGCTGCGACAGGATCGGGCAGGTGTGTGGGGTGCGAGGAGGGCGGACGTGGACCGGACATGGCTCGGCGGGCTCGTCGTCGTACTGCTCCAGGCGTTCCAGCCTGTGCCGGCCGTGGCGCAGCAGGTCCGTTCCGGTGGGGAGGAGACGATCACGATCCGCGGCTTCATCAGCGCCACGCTCTTCGTGAACGACCAGCTTTTCGCGCTCAGTAACGGGCAGAGCGCGATCTGGGCCGAGTTCCCGGAGCTGGAGCGGGACGCGTACTACCACGGCGGCGACGTGCGGAACACGCGGCTCGGGCTCGACTTCAACGGCCCCGCGGTCTTCGGGGACTGGCGGGCGCGGGGCACGCTGGAAGTCGACTTCTTCGGCGGTTTCGTGGGCACGGGCGCCTTCAGCGACGAGCAGCCGCAGCTCCGGCTCCGGCTCGCGTACGCCGACCTGACGGACGGCCGTACGACGGTCCGCCTCGGGCAGTACTGGGCCCCGGTCTTCGGCTACATCCCGGAGTCGCTCTCGCACATCGCCTTCCCGCTCGGCTGGGGCGGAGGCGGCCTGATCGGCTGGCGCTTCCCGGGCCTCTTCATCTACCACGACCTGACGCCGGATCGCCCGACCCGTGTCGAGATCCAGTTCGCGGCGCTCCGGGGCTCGTGGAGCGACGAGCCGGTCCTGGACGATGTGAGCGCGGGCGAGGCGACGCTCGCGCCGCAGCTCGAGCTGAGGCTGGACTTCGGCCGCCGTCCGGCGACCGGGACGCAGTGGGGCGCGTTCCTGGCCGGGCATTGGGATCACAAGGATCTGAGCGGACCGGGGGACGACATCATCGTGATCGGCGATGACGATCCCGACGGGTGGGCGGTCGTGGCCGGATTCCGGGTCCGGCCCGGGCGGTGGACGCTCCTCGGGAACGGGTACATCGGCCGCGCGATCGGCCAGCTCTTCGCCCAGATCCTGCAATTCGGCGACTTCACCGGTCGGGGCGCGCAGGGCCAGGTCGGGTACGACATCACGCCGCGCTGGAGCGTCTGGGCGTTCTACGGGATCGACGACCCCGATGATGATGACGGCCCGCCCCGGCTGCGGAACCAGATCGTTTCGACGATGGTGCGCTATCGGGTCCGTCAGTTTGCCGTCGGCCTCGAGTGGTACCACGCGATCACGGATTTTGCGGTCCTCGGCGGGCCGGACCGGGCGCTGAACGGCAACCAGTTCGCGCTGAGCGTGCGTTACGATTTCTGATCCCGGGCCACGAGGAGCGAATGCACGACACCTTCGTCGCGCCACCCGGCTGGGGCTGGGACATCGTGCTCTACTTCTTCTTCGGCGGGATCGCGGGCGGCGCGTACTTCCTCGCGAGCCTGCTCCGCCTCGTCGGCCGCCGTGCGGACCGTCCGCTCAGCCGGATCGGCTACGGCCTCGCGCTGCCCCTGCTCCTCGCGTGCACGATCTTCCTGATCAAGGACCTCGGCCGGCCGGAGCGGTTCTGGCACATGGTCTTCCAGTCCGAGCGGTTCCCGAACCTGATGTTCAAGTGGTGGTCGCCGATCTCGTTCGGGACGTGGATCGTGATGCTCTTCGGCCTGTTCTCCTTCATCTCGTTCCTCGCCGCGCTGGCGGAGGGCGGCGTCTGGCGAGCGCCGGCGGGCGGACGCCTCGCCGCGCGGCTCCACGACCCGGGCTCGCCGCTCGGCGTGGTCTTCCTGGTCGTGGCGTGCATCTGGGGGCTCCTCCTCACGGCGTACACGGGGGTCCTCGTCATGACGACGAACACGCCGACGTGGTCGCACGACCCGCTCCTCCCGGCGACGCACATGGCGATCGCGGTCCCGGCCGCCGCGGCGGCAATCTTCCTCATCGCCCGCCTGACCGGGGCCGGCGACCCCGTCGGACGCGAGCGCGTGCTCCGGACGGGCGTCCTCGCGCTGGCCTTCGGGCTGATCCTGATCCTGGCCGGCGCGGTGCACCAGTACGGCGGCGTGTCGCCGTTCTTCCTCGGCGCGTGGGCGTTCCTCTTCTGGGCCGTGATCCTGCCATTCGGGATCGTCGTCCCGCTGGTCCTCCTCTTCTTCGCGGCCTTCCGGGGCCGCGAGCTGGTGCGGGACGCGCCCGTCGTCGGCGCGGTCCTGCTCCTGTTCGGAGCGCTCCTCTTCCGCGTGCTCGAGGTGCTCGGAGGACAGGACTACTTCATCCCGTACTGACCGGGCGGGCCGGCCACGGGACCGGTCGAGGAGGTGACGCATGGAGATCGACGGACGGCGGCTCGCGATCCTGGCCGCGATCACCCTCGTCCAGGCCGTGCTCTTCTACGACGAGACCGCGGTCTCGCTGACGTTCCTCTTCGGCATCGGGATCGGGATCTGGCTCCGGAGCTGGAGCGCGGTCGGGTGGGCGCTCGGCAGCTTCCTCATCGCCTTCGCCCTCGCCGCGGTCACGGGCTGGCTCGAGCCGCTCCGGATCTGGGAGCTGATCTTCGGCGCGGGGCTCGCCCTGCTGGGCGCGCTGATCGGCGCCGGGATCTTCCTGCTGGTACCACGGGGCGCGGGAGCGGAGGCGGGCGAACGGGTCGCGAGGACGGGGTGAGGAGGGTCCGGATCGAGACGGCATCGGCGATAGGGGGTCGGAGATGGGAGTGACACGACGCGATTTCTTGCGGATCTCGGCCGGCGCGGGCGCCGGGACCGCGCTCGGCGGGCTGGCCGCGCTCGGCGTGAGCCTGGCGCCGGCGCGGGCGCGGGCGCAGGAGTTGCGGATCAAGCACGCGGCCACGATCCCGAGCATCTGCCCCTACTGCTCGGTCGGGTGCGCGACGCTGATCCACGTGAAGGACGGCGAGCTGATCAACATCGAGGGCGACCCGCGCAGTCCGCTCAACGAGGGCACGCTCTGCCCCAAGGGCGCGGCGATCTACCAGCTCCTCCGGAACCCGAACCGTCCGACGAAGGTCCTCCACCGCCGGCCCGGCGAGCGGGAGTGGCGGGTCGTCGACCTCGAGTGGGCGATGGACCGGATCGCCGAGCTGGTCAAGAAGACGCGGGACGAGACGTTCATCGAGCGCCTCACCCCGTCGCCCGACCGGCCGAACGCGCCGGGCCGGCTCGTGAACATGACGCCCGCGATCTTCCTCCTCGGCGGCGCGACGCTCGACAACGAGTTCAACCACATCTGCCAGAAGTTCGGAAGGGGGCTCGGGATCGTCGCGATCGAGAACCAGGCCCGCATATGACACAGCTCCAGCGTCCCCGGTCTGGGGACACGGCTGGGACGAGGCGCGGCGACGATGTACCCGCGGAACCTCTCGTTCTCCGACGCCTTCGTCATCATGGGCTCGAACATGGCCGAAAACCACCCGGTCGCCTTCCGGTGGCCGATGCAGGCCAAGATGAACGGCGCGAAGCTGATCCACGTCGACCCGCGGTTCACGCGGACCAGCGCGATGTGCGACCTGCACGCGCCGATCCGGGCCGGGACCGACATCGCGTTCCTCGGCGGCCTCATCAACTACGTGATCCACAGCGAGCGGTGGAACACGGAGCCGTTCTTCCGCGAGTTCGTCGTCAACTACACGAACGCCGCGACGCTGATCGACGAACGGTTCCAGGACACGGAGGACCTGGGCGGCGTCTTCTCCGGCCTGCTGCAGTACGAGGAGGAAGCGTTCTGGCCGTACAACGGCTTCCTCGGAGAGTACGACAACTCGACCTGGCAGTACTCGGGCGGCGGGATCCGTCCTGAGCAACGCCAGGCTGCGACGCTGCGGACGGGCGAGGCGCTGGAGCAGGAGCCGCGGGAAGAGGAGCCGCCCCGCGGCGGGCCGCCCTTCGACCCTCTGATCCAGTCGCTGAAGAAGCCCGCGCCGGAACGCGACCCGACGCTCCAGCACCCGCGCTGCGTCTTCCAGATCGTGCGGCGGCACTTCAGCCGCTACACGCCGGAGATGGTCGAGCAGATCACGGGCTGCCCGCGCGACAAGTTCATCCAGGTCGCCGAGACGATCCTCGCGAACTCGGGCCCGGACCGGACGACGGCCTTCGCCTACGCCGTCGCGTGGACGCAGCACACCTACGGCGTCCAGATGATCGGGTGCTGCGCGCTCCTCCAGCTCCTGCTCGGGAACATGGGCCGCCCGGGCGGCGGGATCATGGCGCTACGCGGCCACGCGGCGATCCAGGGCTCGACCGACGTGCCGACGCTCTACCACAGCATCCACGGGTACATGGCGCACCCGTCGGCGCTCAAGGACCACCAGACGCTCCGCGACTACCTGGCCGAGGAGGCCGACCCCGGGAGCTACTGGGCGAACATGCCCAAGTTCATGGTCTCGTACCTCAAGTCGATGTACGGGGACGCGGCCACACCGGAGAACGACTTCGGCTACGACTGGCACCCCAAGATCCTCGGCGACCACTCGCACATGGCGACGATGGCCGCGATGGCCGAGGGGCGGGTCAAGGGGATGATCTGCGTGGGCCAGAACCCGGCGACGTCGCTGAACGGATCCGCGCAGCGGATGGCGATGCGCAAGCTGGAGTGGCTCGTCGTCAAGGACAACTGGCTGACCGAGACGGCGACGCACTGGTACGCCGCGCCGGAGGTCAAGGACGGGACGGTCAGGGTCGAGGACATCCAGGCCGAGGTCTTCTTCCTCCCCTCGACGCAGATCGCGGAGTACGACGGCAGCTTCACGAACACGCAGCGGCTGCTCCAGTGGCACTTCAAGGCCACGGACCCGCCGGGCGACTGCCGGACCGACACGTGGTTCTACTACCACCTCGGCAAGCGGCTCAAGGCGCTGTACGCCGACAGCACGCTCCCCCGGGACCAGGGGTGGAAGAACCTGGTCTGGGACTACGACCGCGTCGCGGGCGAGGGGTACCAGGAGCCCGAGGCCGGGGTCGCCGGCGAGCCGGACGAGCTCAAGATCCTGCGCGAGATCAACGGATACTACACGGACGACCCGAAGCGCCACCTCGGCGGCTTCGGCGAGCTGAGGGACGACGGCTCGACGACGTGCGCGTCGTGGATCTACTGCGGCTGCTACCCCGCGCCGGACCGGAACCTGACGGCGAGCCGGGACCCGGGCTCGAAGCAGGTGCCGAACGCGTTCCTGAACTGGGGCTGGGCGTGGCCGGCGAACCGCCGCGTCCTCTACAACCGCGCCTCGGCCGACCTCCAGGGCAACCCCTGGAGCGAGCGGAAGCGATGGGTCTGGTGGGACGCGGAGCGGGGCGAATGGGTCGGCTACGACGTCCCCGACTTCGCCGCGACGAAGGCGCCGACCGACCCCGGCAACCCGGCGGCGATCGGCCTCGACTTCCTGTCGGGGACCGACCCGTTCATCATGAAGGGCGACGGCAAGGGCTGGCTCTTCGTCCCCGCGGGGCTGGTCGACGGGCCGCTCCCGACGCACTACGAGCCGGCCGAGTCGCCGGTCCGGAACCTCCTCTACCCGAACCAGCAGAACAGCCCGGTCTTCAAGTTCTGGGCGCGGGGGAAGGACTACAACACCCTGGCCCGGGTCGGGGACCCGCGCTACCCCTACCCGATCACGACGTACCGTCTGACCGAGCACTACCTCGCGGGCGCGATGAGCCGCTGGATCCCGTACCTGACGGAGCTCCAGCCCGAGCTCTTCATCGAGATCGGCAAGGACCTGGCCCGTGAGAAGGGGATCGAGAACCTCGACTGGGTGAAGATCTCGACGCCCCGCCGGGAGATCCGGGCGAAGGCGCTCGTGACCGACCGGATCGGCGTCATGATGATCGCCGGCCAGCCGGTCCACCACGTCGGGATGCCGTGGCACTGGGGGTGGGAGGGGATCTCCGTCGGCGACGTCGTCAACGATCTCACCGCCTGGGTCGGCGATCCGAACGTGTCGATCCACGAGGGCAAGGCGTTCATCTGCAACGTGGAGAAGGCGTGATGGCCGAGCCCATGGGTTTCTTCACCGACACGACGATCTGCATCGGGTGCAAGGCGTGCGAGGTCGCGTGCAAGGAGTGGAACCAGCTCCCGGCCAGGAACGGCGGGGTGACGGAGCTGAGCGGATTGAGCTACGACAACACCGTCCGGCTCGACGGGATCCACTGGCGGCACGTCAAGTTCATCGAGCAGTTCGACCGGCCCTACGAGGGCCGGTGGCTGATGATGAGCGACGTCTGCAAGCACTGCGTGCAGGCGGGCTGCCTCGAGGTCTGCCCGACGGGCGCGATCATCCGGACCGAGTTCGACACGGTCGTCATCCAGTCCGACGTCTGCAACGGCTGCCGGGACTGCATCCCCGCCTGTCCGTTCGGCGTCATCGACATCAACCCGGTCTCGGGCACGGCGCAGAAGTGCACGCTCTGCTACGACCGGATGAGTCAGGGGCTGGAGCCGGCGTGCTCGAAGGCGTGTCCCACGGACTCGATCCAGTTCGGCCCGATCTCGGAGCTCAGGGCCCGGGCCGAGCAGCGGGTCCGGCAGCTTCACGCCGAGGGCGAGGACCGGGCGTACCTGTACGGCGCCGACCCGGACGGGCCGCTCGGCGGGCTGAACGCGTTCTTCCTCCTCGTCGACGAGCCCGAGGTCTACGGCCTGCCCCGCGAGCCCGAGCTGCCGAGCACGCGGCTCCCGGCGGCCACGGCCTCGTCCACGATCGGCGCGATGGTCCTCGCGATCCTCGGGCTGATCGGGCTCCGGAAGCGTCGGATGGACGAACAGGCGGCCCCGACCGGGGAGGAGGTCACGTGAGCCGGACCCGGACCCGTCCCGGCAAGGCGCCGGCGCACGCGCTCGCCGTCGCGCTCGGCCTCGCCGCGCTCGCCGCGTGCACGCCGCCGGAAGCCACGCGCGTGAGGGGCGGCGGCCCGGGCGCGGACCCCGGCAACCGCGACCTGGTCGTCGAGATGCACGGCGGCTCGGACATGTACTGGAGGACTCCATGCAAGGCGACGAAGGCGCAGTGCCCGGGTCCGCTTCCCGCCGCGGGGACCCCGGGTCGCGATCGGCTCTTGCGGAGGTGGGACGGCTGAACCCCGAGTGGACGCCGTGGCTCAGGCTGCTGGAGCGGACGCTCGCCGCGGCGGACGACCCGGCGTGGGCCGGGCTCGGTCCGGAGCCCGGGCCGGCCGGAGCCGTGGCGACGGGCGCGCCGCTGCTCCACGGCGCGATCCTCGCCGTCGATCCGCGTCGCGCCCGCCGCTGGGTGCGGGAGCTGCTCGACCTCGCGGCGCCCCACCTCTCGCCAGATGGGGTCCGCCGCGCCCGCTCCGCGGCACGGTCGCTGGACCCGCTCGAACTCCTGGAATCCGCGGCGGCCCGGGACCACCCGCGTCTGGAGACCCTCGCGGCGGACGCCCGCGTCGATCCGCACGCGCTCGCGGCGGTCGCCGAGCTCGCCGTGCGGCCGCTCCTCCAGGCGTGCGGCCGTGGATGGGCGGACCGCACGCCCCGGGACTGGCCCCACGGATACTGCCCGATCTGCGGCGCCTGGCCGGCGCTCGTCGAGATGCGCGGGCTGGATCGTGCACGACACCTCCGCTGCGCAGGGTGCGGCGGCGACTGGGCCTGGTCCGTGCTGCACTGCGCCTACTGCGGCGAGACGGAGCACACGCGGCTCGGCGCGCTCGTGATCGATGGGGAGGAGGAGACCCGGCGCGTCGAGACGTGCATGTCGTGCCGGGGCTACACCAAGGCGATCACGACGCTGGTCCGGATCCCGGCGCCGAGCGTCGCGGTCGAGGACCTGCGCACGGTCGAACTGGACCTGGCCGCGCTCGACCGTGGCTACCAGCGACCCGGGGGGCCGGGCTTCTCGCCCGTCGTCCGGGTCGTCGGGGACCGGACCCGAGCCGCGCGCACCCCGACGCGCGCCGCCGGATGATGGCCGGGCCCGCGACGCCGTACCGGCCGGCGGAGTTCTGCCGCCGGCTCCTCGCGGCCTGGGCCGCGGCCGAGGGGCGCCGGAAGCGCCGGGCCCGGGACACCACGCCCGACGCGATCGGCCTCGCGCTCAAACGGGAGCTGATCGAGGCGGCGATCCGGGACGACCCCGCGCCGGAGGACTTCGAGGCGTGGCTCCTCGAACGGTGCCTCCGGGCAGGCCCCGCGACCGGCGGGGTGCGCGCGATGGCGCTCTCGATCCTCGAGGAATGGCGGCTCACGGCGGCGGACCCCGCGTTCCGCAAGTGGCTCGAGGAGGGCGCGCCGTCCGAGGATCGGGATTCGGCGTCGGACAGCGGGCCATCGGACGGAGGGCCGCCGGCGGAGCGGGTCCGGGCGGCGGCCGGGCGCCCCTCGGTCCGTGAGGAGTGAGTGGAGCGATGAGGATCGGAGGACCTGTACCGGACCACACCGCGGCAGAGACCGTGGCACCGGCCGCGGCACGGACCACGGCACGATTCGCGTACCTCGCGCCCCTGCTCGTTCTCGCGCTGGCGACGGCCGCGTGCGAGCGGCCGGCGGACGAGATCGCGGTCCGGGGCCCGTCGCGCGAGGCAATGCAGGCCGCGCCCGCCGGCGAGGTCGTCGCCCGCCTCAGGGACGATGCGGAGCCGGGCGTCACGATCTACCAGCCGCCGCCCGACCTGTCCCGGCACGACATCGGCGAGGTCTTCGTGCCGAGCGATGCCGAGCCCCAGGCGCCCGGCCAGGCGCAGCCCCAGGCGGGCACGACGGCGCAGCCGGACACCCTGCTCCGCCCCGGGTCGCGCCGCTGACCGCGGCGCCGTGAACGCTTCTTGCGTCGCTTCCCGCGCCGAGCCAGGTTCGGAACGTTCGGTTCCAGTCGAGGGGTGGCGGCGGGTCCATGGAGCATGTCGAGCACGTGGTCGTCGGCGCGGGGCCGGCGGGGCTGAGGGCCGCGCAGGTCCTCGCGGAAGCCGGCCGCGAGGTCCTGGTCCTCGAGAAGAACGAGATCGTCGGTCCGAAGACGTGTGGCGGCGGGCTGACGCTCAAGGCGGTCCGGGAGCTCCGCGCGCTCGGGCTCCCGGACGATGCGGGGCTCGACCACATCGCGCAGGCCTTGTTCCCGGACGCGGGGCTCCTTTCGCTCGACCCGGGCCTCGCACGGATCCGGACGCTCTCGAGGGCGAAGCTCGGCGCGCACCAGCTCGACTGGGCGCGGGCCGCCGGCGCCGAGGTCCGGACCGGCTCGCCGGTCCGCAGCATCGACTTCGAGGCGCGCACGCTCGAGGCCGACGGCCGCCGGATCCGGTACCGCCACCTGATCGGCGCGGACGGCTCGCGCTCCACGGTCCGGCGCGCGCTCGGGCTGGAATCGCCGCGCGTCTTCTTCGCCGGCGAGTACAACATCCCGGGGCTCAGGCTCGAGCAGCTCGTGGTCGCCTGTGATTCGGACGCGCTCGGGTCCGGCTACTTCTGGATCTTCCCGCACGAGGAGTACACCTGCATCGGCGCCGGCGGGCACAAGCAGCTCGTCGCGCCGGCGACGGTCCGGCCCTACCTCCACCGGCGGATGGAAGCGATCGGCGTCGACCCCGGCGAGACGGAGTACGAGGGCGCGACGATCGAGGTCCACTTCGTCGGCTTCGACTTCCCGAACGGTGTGCACCTCGTCGGCGATGCGGCGGGCACGGCGTCCGGGCTGACGGGTGAGGGGATCTACCCGGCGCTCGTCAGCGGCGAGGAAGTCGCCCGCTCGATCCTCGAGCCCGGCTACCGTCGGGCCAAGACGCGGGCGTGGCTGCGGATCAAGCGGGCCCACGACGCGGTCGGCCGGATCTGGTTCCGGCGCCGGCCGCGAGAGCTGAGCTTCGCCGCGCTTCCGGGCATCTGCCGTCGGCCGCTGAGCCGGAAGTGGCTGAGCGCTTTCTTCCTAGAGGTGTGACGCGCTACGACGCCGTCGTCGTCGGCTCGGGTCCGAACGGACTCGCCGCGGCCGTCCGGCTCGCCCGGGCCGGGTGGTCGGTCCTGGTCCGTGAGGCGGAGGAGACGATCGGCGGCGGCGCACGGACCGCGGAGCTCACGCTCCCCGGCTTCCGGCACGACATCGCGTCGGCCGTGCACCCGCTGACGGCCGGCTCGCCCTTCCTGCGCACCCTCCCGCTCGCGGAGCACGGGCTGGAATGGGTCGAGCCGCCGGCCGCGGTCGCGCACCCGCTCGACGACGGGAGCGTCGCGCTCCTCGAGCGCTCGACCGAGGCGACCGGCGCGACGCTGGGCGAGGACGCCGCGCGCTACCCCGCGCTGATGAACCCGCTCGTCGAGGACTGGGCCCGGCTCGCCGCCGACATCCTCGGCCCGCTGCGCTGGCCCCACCACCCCATCGCGCTCGCCCGGTTCGGGCTCCGCGGGCTGCGCTCGGCGAAGGCGTTCGCCGAGAGCGCCTTCGAGGGCGAGGCCGCGCGCGCCCTCTTCGCCGGGATCGCGGCCCACTCCGCGGTCCCGCTCACGAAGCTCGGGACGGCGGCGTTCGGGCTCGTCCTGACGCTCTCCGGCCACTCCGCGGGCTGGCCGTTCCCGCGGGGCGGCGCGCAGAAGATCACGGATGCGCTGGCGTCGTACCTCCGGACGCTCGGCGGCGAGATCGTGACCGGCGCGCCCGTCGACGCGCTCGACGAGATCCCACCCGCACGCGCGGTCCTCCTCGACCTGACGCCGCGGCAGATCCTGCGGATCGCGGGCGACCGCCTACCCGCGTGCTATCGCCGCCAGCTCCGCCGGTTCCGCTACGGCGCCGGCGCGTACAAGATGGACTGGGCGCTGGCCGGGCCGATCCCGTGGCGTTCGCCGGAGTGCGCCCGGGCCGGGACAGTCCACCTCGGCGGGACGCTCGCCGAGCTCGCGGCCGCGGAGCGCGCGCCGTGGGACGGCCGCGTCGCGGAACGGCCGTTCGTCCTCCTCTCCCAGCCGACACTCTTCGACCCGACGCGCGCGCCAGCCGGACGACACGTGGCGTGGGCCTACTGCCACGTGCCGAACGGATCGGACGCGCGGATGGCCGAGCGGATCGAGGCGCAGATCGAACGGTACGCGCCCGGGTTCCGCGACCTGATCCTGGCCAGGAACATCATGTCGCCGCAAACGCTCGAGACGGGCAACCAGAACCTGGTCGGCGGCGACATCGGCGGCGGCGCGTATACGCTCGGCCAGCTCTTCTTCCGGCCCGCGCTCCGGCTCGTCCCCTACCGGACCCCGGTCGACGGGCTCTACATCTGCTCCGCCTCGACCCCGCCCGGGGGCGGCGTCCACGGGATGTGCGGATTCCACGCGGCCGAAACGGTCCTCCGCGACTACGCCTGAACCGGCCGACGCGTCGCCGGTGCCGAACGTTCGGCAGAACGTGACCGCCGGTCCTCCCCCGACCACGACCGCACCCGCCGGCGCCGTCCGGGCCGAATGAACCTTTTCGCCGCGACGGGGGTTCGTATGGGCGATGGGTCCGGTACGGGGGCGGCGGGGGTACGGGGTACGACCGGACACGCGTACGGTGACGAACACGCAGGGCGGTCCGCACCCTCGAGGGTCGGTCCGCCCATCGTCGTTGTCCGACCGGCTCCCGTGCGCTATCGGGCAGGGTTCACCCGGACCGGGTAACGCAACGAACGGAACGATCGGTGTCGGTGAGCATGACGCATATCCTCGGAATCGCGGGCAGCCTCCGCGACCAGTCGTTGAACCGCTGGCTCCTCGAGGCGGCCAGGGAAGTCGCGCCGGAAGGCGTTTCCATCGAGATCTTCGATCTGGGCGAGATCCCGCTCTACAACGCGGACCTGGACAGCGACGGCGCGCGCCCCGCGTCGGTCGAGCGTTTCAAGGACGCGCTCACGGCGACGGACGCGCTCCTGATCGCGACGCCGGAGTACAACTACACGATCCCGGGCGTCCTGCAGAACGCCCTGGACTGGGCCTCCCGCCCGGCGCGCCGGTCCCCGCTCTCGGGCAAGCCGGTCGGGATCATGGGCGCATCGCCCGGCTCGATCGGGACGGCGCGCGCGCAGGAACACCTCAAGCTCGTCCTCCTCGCGGCCCTCGCGCTCCCGCTCCCGCACGGCGGCGTCGTCGTCGGGGACGCGTTGCGGAAGTTCGACGAGACGGGCACGCTCGTCGACGAGCCGACCCGTCGCTTCCTCGCCGACTACGTGCAGCAGCTCGCCGCGTGGGCCAGACGGGTCGGCGCGCCCGCCGAGGCGGTGCAGGCGGTCGGATAGAGGACGACGACGTCGGACGAACCACCGTAGACCCACGCCCACGGCGCGACCGGACCCGGCCGCGTGGCCACGAGGGAACCCATGTCCCGAAGGATCCGTCGGTACCTATCCGATGTCGGGCGCGCGTTCAGGCGAGCGCCGGCCGAGGTCCTGCTCGCGCTGACCGTCGCGGGCTCGTTCTCCGCGATGCTCGCGACGGACCCGCCCGACAGGCCGCGCGGGTGGATGGAGATCACGGTCGCGACCGCGCTCGCCGCCGCCGTCGCGTGGACGGGCACGCTCCTCACCGCGCTCGGCAAGTGGTCCGCGCGACGGCGCTGGGCCGTGACCGCGGCCGGACTCGCGGCCGCGGTCGCCTACGGCCTGACCACGCTCCGCTTCGAGCTCGGCGCGGAACGGTGGCGCGCGGCCGCGCTCCTCGCGACGGCCGCGCTCTGGCTCGCGTTCGTGCCCGTCCTGGCCCGGTCGATGGGCGGCGACGCGACGCTCCGGTTCCGGCGAGTGGGCGGCCGGATCGTGCTCCGGACGATCGCGGCCTCGCTCTACGGCGCCGGCCTCTTCGCCGGGCTCGCACTCGCGATCGCGGCCGTCGGCTCCCTCTTCGAACTGGAGCTCCCGAACGACATCTACGGCCACGTCTTCGGGTGGATCGCCTTCGCACTCGTGCCGTGGGTCGTCGTGGGCGGCGTCGAGGAGTATGCCCGGCCGCTCGACCGGGACGGCGCCGCGACCGACGTCGTGCACAGGATCGCGGCGTACCTCGTCGTGCCCCTCGTCGTCATCTACTACGCGATCCTCTACGCGTACGCCGTCCGGATCGCGGCGCTCGGCGAGATGCCGGAGAACCTGCTCTCGCCGCTCTCGATCGCGGCGGGCGCGCTGACCACCCTCGCGCTCGTCCTCTTCACGGACCGGACGGCCGACGACCGCGCCGGGCACCGCGTGCTCCGCCTCCTGCCACCGCTCTTCGTGCCGCTCGGCATCCTCGGGATCCGGGCGATCGGACTCAGGGTCGAGCAGTACGGGTGGACCGAGTTCCGGTACCTGCGGATCGCGCTCCTGGCCGGGTTCCTCGGCCTCGCCCTCGCCGGCACGGTGCGCGCGCTCCGGCGACGGCCGCTCCCGGTCCACCTCGCGCCGCTCGTCCTGGCCGGCGTCCTCGCGCTCTCGGCGGTCGGGCCGTGGGGCGCAACAGCGGTCTCGAGACGGAGCCAGCAGGCACGGCTGCGCGACGCGCTCGAGACGGCCGGCATCCTCCAGGACGGCCGACTCAGGTCGGACCCGACGCCGGCCAGGGCGGAGGGCAGAACGGTGCCGAACGAGGTTTACGAGCAGATCACCTCGACCGCCCGCTACCTGCACGACCACTTCGGACGCGACGCGGTCCTCGCCGTCGCGCCGCTGGACGAGCTCGGCGACGCGGCGCTCCACAACCTCGCCGCCGAGCTGGGGCTCCGACGGGAGGCGCCCGTCGAACCGGGGCTGCCCTACTTCGCGCACCTCGCGCCGGGCGAGCCGGTCACGGGCGTGCGGAGCGGCGTCCTCTACCGGATCACCGTGCCAGTCGAGCCGCCGCCCGGACCTGGGGCCGAGGCCGACGACAGGGCGGAGGCGCTCCCGGTCGAGACGGACTCGACCACACTCCGCATCCGGGTCGCGGGACTGGAGTTCCACGCCGAGTTGGACGACATCGTCCGGGCGGCGCTGACGACCGAGCCCGCACGGGGCGGACGGATCCCGACGGACCGGGCGGGCGTGACGGCCCGCGACACGGCCGGAGCGGCGCGCGGAGGACGCGTCGTCCTGGAGAGCGGGGTCGGGGGCCGGGGGGGGAGCTTCCGGATCCACGGCCTGGACGCGGTCCTCGCGCTCCCGCCCGGGACGGGGCCGGACGCACCGGGCCGCGACTGAGCCCTCGACCATATCCCTGGCCGCAACTCCGCCCCACCCCCGGCCGTGCCCTCGGTCGGCCGCACGCTCGGCCGAGCTTCCGACCGAGCCATCGACGGGACTTGCCTCAGGCCGCGCGTTCCGCCATCGTATTCTTGACCTGCAGGTGTGAATAAGGAGGGGTCGGGCGACATGCTATCGGATACGGCGGAGTACGCGCTCAGGGCGGTGCTCTACATCGCGCAGCACGGCGGGCCGGCGACGCCGGTCCGACGGGACGAGATCGCCGATGCGCTCGGCGTCCCTCGCAACTATCTATCGAAGATCCTCCACACCCTCGCGCGGCAGGGGATCCTCGCCTCGACGCGCGGCCCGCACGGCGGCTTCCGGCTCGCCGTCGAGGCCGACCGCCTCGCGCTCTACCGCGTGACCGAGCTGTTCGACACGCTCGATCCCCGGCGGCGGACGTGCGTCCTGGGCCGGGCCGAGTGCAACGATCGCAATCCCTGCCCGGCACATGGTCGTTGGAAGGGGATCTCGGAGAAGGTCAGGGCCTTCTTCCGGGAGACGACGATCGGCGACCTGCTGAAGGAGGAGGGTTCGCTGGTGTAGGCGGCGGGACGGCGCGCGCCCGGCGTGTCGCGTCCGCCGCCGGGCCCGCTACCCTTCCCGTCTCCCTCCGGCCCGCCCGGTCAGCTCGTCGGGCACGAGTCGGAAGATGCGTGCGCCTTCGAGGCGTGCCGCCTCGAGCGACGGCGGCGGCGCGGCCTGTATCCACTGTGCGCGGATCGCCTGGAGCGCGCCGGCCCATTCGTGGGGCGCGTCGACCCATTCGATCGTGCCCGTCGCGACGATCGAGCGCCAGCGGCCGTTCCCCTCGATTTCGACGACGGTCAGGCAGGCGGTGGGATTCGCCTCGAGGTTCCTGCGCTTGCGGCCGTCCTTGCTCACGAAGTAGAAGTGCTGTCCGTCCCATGCGTACGCGCTCGGCACGGCATACGGCCGGCCGTCGTTGTGCGCCGTCGCGAGAATGCCCCACGAGTTCCGGCGCAGGATGACGCGGATCTCGGTCGTGGCCAGCGCGCGGACCGGCGATTCGGCCCGGTCCGGTCCTGTCCTCGCGGGCACGTTCACACCTCCGTCAGGGTCCATCGCCGCGGCCCGGCGCCCGTCCATCGCCCGTGAGCGCGGCCCGGCGGCCGTCGGCGGCGCCGGGTCTACGCCTCCTTGCGGACGAGCACGGTCCAGACCTCGGGCCCGGATTCGAGGTACTCGAAATCGAAGGCGCCGTCGCCCCGGGTCGCCTTCAACGTGTAGTACATGCACGTCGGATCGTGGTCGACGGTCAGGCGCAGCGACCTGCCGGCGGGGAGCGCCTCGTACGCGTCCATGATCGTGTCGTACCGGTCCTTCGGCGGTACGGGCCGGACATCGAGTTCGGTCGTCCTCTCCACGGTCTGCTCCGGTTCAGGCTCCATCGAGGGTGACGAGCGACGGTTCGGCGGTCTTGCTGCCGCACCCCCAGCCGCCACGTCGTCCGATCCATCGGGCCCACGCGATCCGGTAGCTCGGGTCGCTCGGCGCGAGGGCGAGCGCGCCGGTGTACCCACGCAGGGCGAGCCTCGCCATGAGCGCCCCGATCCCGCGTCCTTCCTGTCCCATCGATTCGGGCCCGCCGCCGTGGAGGCGGATGTGGCGGAGAAAGGGCCAGGCCGCATCGAGCACGTCACGGCCGCCTGCCGCGAACGCGTCGTCTGTCGGGTCCATGTCCCACGCCAGGCCGAGCGAGCCGGGGCTGGCGCGGTCGCACAGGGTCCGGAGCCGTTGGACAGCGTCCGGCTCGGTGGGGTGGGCGACGAGGAGCATGCCGCCCTCGCGGGCGGCCGTCGTCGCCGCCTTCCCATGGGCGAAGGGTGCGACGACGGCTGCGCCGAGCGCGCTCGCGAGGCGGATGACCGCCGGCGATGCGGCCTTGCCGAGCGAGGCGACGCGGACCGCCGCGACGGTGGCCCCCATCGCCTCGATCCGGGCCCGCTGTTCCGCGACTTTCGCGCGGGGCAGCGCCGGCCCGACCCCGTGCGCATCGCCCAGGACGAGTTCGAGCGCGGCGAAGCCCCGGCGCACGGCGCCCTCGATGAGCGCGTCGAGCGCGAGGTCGGGCGCGGCGGCCGAGCTGAGCGCGAGTCGCACGGCGCTACCGCTTCGAGATCCGGACCTTCCAGACGATCGGGCCCTGCTCGAGGTACTCCCAGCCGAAGCGGCCCGCGTGTTCGAACTCGAACTGGAAGCGGAGCGGCTTCGGGTCGTGGTCGTTGACGAGCACGAACGACTCGCCCGGGGCGAGCGCCTCGAAGGTCTGGAAGATCGTCGGGTGCTTCTCGCGCGGCGGGATGACCCGCACATCGAGCTCGGCCGGCTGCTTCGTCGTCTCGGACATGGTTCGCTCCTCTCGATCGCGTTCTTCGCGGCCCGTGGGCCGTCCTTCCGTGCCATCGGCGTACAATCTCGCGACGGCACGAAGGGCGCGCAGTGACGCGGATCACAGGGCCGGCGCCGCGGTCGGCTCAGAAGTCGCGGCGCCGGTAGACGACGGTCGCGAGCGCAGGCGGCACGACGAGCCAGGCGCCGAGCGTGGCCAGGATGTAGAGCGACCCGCCGCCCGGCCCGAGGAGCCGCTGGAGCGCCGCGCCGGTCGGACCGAGGAGGACGTCCGCGCCGAGCCCGACGAGCGCGACCGCGCGGACGCCATCGATCGGGTTCGCCGCGAGGAGCGCGACCAGCCACGGCCCCGGCTCGCCGGTCCCGAAGAGCTGGAGCACGGTGATCGCGGCGAGGTCGTAGAGCACGGCCGCGCTGAACCACGCGGCCAGCGCCCACCCGACCGCGCTCGTGCGCCGGCGGACGAGGACGCCGACCAGGACGCCGGCCCCGAGGCCGACGCACCCGACGGCGGTCGCGCCGAGCGCGGAGAGCGCGAACCCGCGGAGCCCCACGGTCCCGGCCGTCGCGGCGACGAGCGCGCCCGCGGCGCCGAACCCGGCGAAGGCGACGCCGGCGAGCGCGGCGTACAGCCCCGCGGCCCGGCCGAGGAGCGCCTCGCCTCGCCCGATCGGCTGGGCCAGGAGTAGCTCCGTCGCGCCGTCCTCGCCACCGAACGCCGAGGCGCCGAGGACCGCGCCGAGGAGCGGGAGCAGGTAGAGCGCGAGCGTCAGGAGCGAGACGGAGGTCCGGGTGAAGCCCTGGACGAGGAGCTGGCCGCTGGCGCCGAGCCCCGCGAGCGCGATCCCGACGGCGAGGACGGCGAAGAGCGCGGCGAAGGCGGGGACCATCTTGCCCCGGAGCGCGCCGTGCAGCTCGTGTCGCGCGATCGCGAGGATCGCCTCGGCCCGGCTCGGGAGCCGGCGCGCGCCGATCGTGGCGAGCGTCTCAGTGCGTATGGGCATCCCGGACCCCTTCCCTTCTCAGCGTTTCCCAGTCCATCACCGTGCCGCCCGTCTCGGCGGCGGCGCGCTCGGCGGCCTCGCGCGAGCGGTATGCGCGGATGTCGAACCCCATCGACGTCGCCGGTCCGCCCCGGACGAAGCTGGCCTCCTCGACCGGGACCCACCCGGTCCCGTCCGCGTCCGCGACGAACCCCGCGCCCGGCCTCGACGGCTCGGCCTGCAGCCACGCGACGAGGCACCCCGGCTCGTCGAAGGGGCGCGCTCTCCCGCCCGGCTCGACCCACTGGGCCGCGAGTTCGAGGTCGTCGACGCTCATGTGGCAGTACTCGCAGACGTCGACGCCGAACACGATCTCGCGCGGGGCGGGCGGACCGGTCTCGCCCGCGCACGCGACGCCGAGGGCGAGGGCGACCACGACGAGTGCAGGGAGCGCACGGCCGTCGCGGGGCGGCCGACCCGGCCCGCCGCGCCGACCCGGACGATCCGGTCGGCGCCGCCACGCGCGCTCCCGTGAACGATCCATGACCCGTCCCCTCATGCCAGGAGCCGCGGCCGCGGCTCGGTGATCGCTCTGTAGACGTCCTCCAGGTCCGGCACCCGGACCGAGATCTCGGTCACCGCCGCGCCGCTCTCCCGGAGCGCGTCGAGGACCGCGGCCTCGCGGCCGGGCACGACCTCGCAACGCAGCACATCGCCGTCCCAGTGGACCCGGCTCGCGCCGGCGCGTTCGGCCGCGGTCGGCACGTGCGCGGCCGCGTCGCCGAGTCCGACCCGCAGCCGGGCGGGCAGCCCCAGCGCGCGCACGAGTTCGTGCGGCGAGCCGAGCGCCTCGAGCCGCCCGGCGACGAAGACGCCGACCCGGTCGGCGAGCGCCGCGACCTCGGACAGGTCGTGCGAGGAGAGGAGCACCGTCGTGCCCTCGGCCCGGATCCCGGCGATGAGGTCGCGGACGACGAGCGAGCCGGACGGATCGAGCGCGGCGGTCGGCTCGTCGAGCACGAGCGCGCGCGGCCCGCCGAGCAGCGCGATCGCGAGGCCGAGTCGCTGGCGCATCCCGCCGGAGAAGGCGTTCGCCGGCCGGTCCGCGGCTCCGTCCAGACCGACCCGTTCGAGGAGCCGGCCGGCGTCGTCCCGCACGCCGCGGAGCCGGGCGTAGAGGCGCAGCGCCTCCCGCGCCGTGCACCCCTCCGGGAACGAGAGCCGTTGCGGGAGGTAGCCGAGCCGCGCCCGGGCGTGGCGGTCCGCGGCGTCGCGCCCGTCGACCCGGATCCGGCCCGCGGTCGGGCGGACGAGCCCGATCGCGGCCTTGAGCGTCGTCGTCTTCCCGGACCCGTTCGGCCCGATCAGCGCGAGCGTCTCACCGGCCCGGACATCGAGGTCGAGCGCGTCGACGGCGGTCAACCTGCCGAAGCGCTTGGTGAAACCGTCGTACCGGATCATCTGCCCCTCCCATCGTCGTGCGCGCCGCCGCCCCGAGGCCGGGCCCACGCGCCCGGGATCCCGGCCGGCGGCCGGACGAGCGGCGCCGGATCCTCGACCCGCGGCGGGTCGAAGACGGGGAACGCCTGCTCCGCCCAGGAGAGCGCACGCGCGGCCGGCGTCCCGGCGAAGATCTCGAGGACGGGGCGGAGCGCGGCGAGCGAGGCGAACGGATCGCCGGCGCGGTACGGGCGGTCGCCGATCCCGTCGCCGTCCAGATCGAAGACCGAGCGGTCGCCCCAGTAGTTGCCCCGGCCGTCGACCGCCCAGACGTTCCGGCCGCCGCCGGCCGCCTTCCGGACCGCGGTCCGGTTCTGCACGATCGCGTTCTCCGTGAACGTGTTCGCCTCCGCGCTCGAGAGCAGGTCGATCCCGGTCCCGTTGCCGAGGATCGCGTTCTCGCGAAAGAGGTTGTGCATCGAGTTGTCGAGGAATACGCCGACCAGATTGCCCTCGATCCGGTTCCGCTCCGCCGTGATCCGCGTGCTCGTCTGGAGCAGGATCCCGTACGCGCGGTAGCCAACGTGGTCGGCGAAGAGGTTGTCCCGCAGCACGATCCGCTTCGAGAACATGATCGCCGCGCCCGCCGCGTTGCGGGTGAAGCGGTTCCGGGTGAAGCGGTTGTCGTCCGAGTACATGTAGTGCAGACCGTAGCGGACGCGGGCGACGTCGTTCCCGGTGACCTCGTTGTGCGAGGCGAAGGAGAAGTAGATCCCGTCGCGGCTCGCGCGGATGACGTTCGACTCGATCCGGTTCCCGTTCGCGTTGAAGAGGTGGATCCCGTTCCCACGCCGGGCCTCGACGAGCGCCTCGTTCCCGTGGATCGTGTTCCCGGCGACCGTCGCGCCGTGCGACTCGAGGAGGTAGATGCCGTGGAGCGACCGCTCGATCGTGTTGTCGACGACTCGGCAGCCGGTGCAATGCACGAGCTTGATCGCGGCTTCGTCGCGGTCGAGGGAGCGCCCGCCGTTCCGGATCCGGAAGCCCCGGACCTCGACGGAGTCCGCGGCCACGGTGACGACGGTCCCCGCGCCGCCGCCGTCGAGGACGGCCCCGGCCTCGCCGATCAGGACGACGGGGCGGTCGACGACGAGGGCGCCGACGTAGGTGCCGGGCGCGACGCGGATCGTGTCGCCCGGCTCCGCGGCCTCGAGCGCGGCGGCAGGCGCGGGGTACGTGCGCCCGGCGCCCGCCCACAACGTGCTCGGCTGCCGGGACCCCGGCCCCCGCGCCGGTCCGGCCGGCGACGTGTCCGCCGGCGTGCCGAGCGCCGCGATCAACAGGAGCGCGGTCAGCACCACCGCCTCCCGCCGCTCCGCCGCCCGCGGGCGCCCGCACGCCGACCCGGACCGTTCGCCATCCTCATCCCTCCACCCGCCGCGCCCGGAGGTCGAGCACGAGCACGAGCGTGACGAGCGCGCCCGCGACCATGGGGAGGAACGTACCCCACGAGAAGTAGGAGTACGTCCCGAACTGCGCGATCACGTTCTCGCCGAACATCGGCGGTGTGAACGGCTCGATCTTCATCGCGGCGGTCGGGTCGAGGTTCGTCCCGTAGTCGTGGAGCCGGGTGGTCATGCTCCAGAACCCGTACGCCGCGGCGCCCGCCATTACGGCGAGGGGGAGGAGCGTCGCCCACCGGCGCCGGATCAGGGCCGCGACGTGGCACGCGGCCGCGGCCGCGAGGAAGAGTGCGGGGATCACCTTGAGCTCGACGAAGTAGTCGTTCGAGATCTCGGCCATCCCGATGTAGTGGTTGAGCAGGTTGATCTCCGTGATGTCTCCGCGGATGTGGGTCGGGTAGACCAGCAACCGCAGCCCTTCCGGGTACTGCACGCTCACGAGCGTCATCCCCCAGAGCGGGAGGAAGATCGCGAGGACCATGAGCGCCGAGGCGGAGAAGAGGAGCACGCGCCGAAGTGTCGTCCCGCTCGCCTCGAGCGTCCGTGGGGTCGCAGTCGTCACCGTCGCGGCCGCTTCGGCCGACCGGACCGGCGCCGGCGCGACGGCCAGACGGACCCGGCCGTCGGACCGGCGCCGGGGCGTTGCGCCCCGGGCCGTCCCCGACATCAGTGGTGCCCCTCGTGCCCGGCCATCGCGAGCGCCGGGTCGCGGCGAGTCCAGGTCATGGGGCCCTCGCCGTTGTGGTACGCGGTCAACCGCTGCCCGCGCGGCACGACCTCGAAGTAGCCCTGCATCTCCTGGTGCAGCGCCGAGCAAAAGTTCGTGCAGTAGAAGGGGTAGACGCCCTCCTTGTCCGCGACGAACTTGAGCGTCTTCGTCTCGCCCGGGTCGACGACGACGTTCAGGTTGTGCTCCGCGACGCCGAACCCATGGATCTCGTCGCGCTGCTGCTCGGCGTTGGTGATGTGGACGATCACCGTGTCGCCTTCCTGCACCTGGATCCGGTCCGGCTCGAAGTAGGTCCGGATCGCGTAGACCTTCGCCTCGACGGTCCGCGTCGCGGCGTTCCTCACGACCGATGCCTCCGCGGGCGACCAGATCGCGTGCGGGTGCGTGTTCTCCTCCTTCGGGTAGAACTCGATCGGGTTCAGGACGCTCCGGTGCACGAGCTGCGCGAAGTGCGGCTCCGGCTCGGTGAACGCCTCGTACAGCATCGTCATCTTGCCGCCCTTCAGCGAGATGAGCTGCGAGCTCTCCGGCTGCGTCGGACCCACGTTCAGGTGCCGGCCCTTGGACAGCTTGTTCATCGCGACCAGGTAGTCGCCCCGCGGGTTCTCGGTGTCGCCGTGGCTGGTGACCAGGTGCCCGATGTTGAAGTGGACGGGGATCTTCTCGACCACGAGCGACTGCGGGTCGACCCCGTCCTCGTAGGGCGGGAGCTTCCACTTCGCGATGGCGCTCTCGACGAAGAGCGAGGTGTAGGCGTAGCCCTTCCCGTCGAATTGCGTGTGCAGCGGCCCGAGCCCGACCGGGACCTCCATGATCACCGTGTTGTCGTAGTTCAGGACCGGGATCCCGTCCTCCTCGCCCGTGAAGTCACGGTCCTCGATCGCCTTCCGCAACCTGGAGAAGGAGTAGACCGTCGTCGTCGGCGAGAGCTTGCCGGAACAGATCACGTACTCGCCGCTCGGGTCGACGTCCACGCCGTGCGGGCTCTTCGGACACGGGACCAGGTACATGACGCCCGGGACCTCGGCCGGATCGATGATCGGGACGCCGCCCAGCTCGCGGGTCCTGCCGTCCCGGACCGCCTGTTCGGCCGCCTTCCAATTGACGACCGCGACGTAGTCCCGGTCGTTCTGCGACGCGCTGACCTCGAGCTTCTTCGTCGCGCGCTCGGTGTTGTACGACGTCCAGAACGCCCACCCCTCGGACGGGCCCTTCCCGGTCGCGCCGAGGTCCCAGTTGAAGGGCGGCGTGATGATCTGCCAGCCGAGCGACATCGTCCCGTCGTCCGGGTCGATCCGGATCCCGGTGACCGCGCCCTTGTACTTCGTCGCATACTCGTCGAGCGGGACGTAGCGGCCCTTGGGGAGTGGGACCGAGAAGCGGGACGCGACGAGCGCGTACTCCGTGTTCGACGTGACCATCGACGAGCCATGGTTGCCCGAGGTGTTCGGGATCGGCCCCAGGATCTGCTTCGTCTTGAAATCCCGCAGGTCGATCCGCGCGATCCGGTTGTTCGCGTTGTCGTTGACGAAGAGCCAGCGGCCGTCGTAGTCGCCGTTCGTCTTCGAGAGCGCGGGGTGGTGGACGTCGCCCCAGGTGAAACCGCCGAGCATCGCCTTCGATTCCTCGTCGAAGCCGTACCCCGTGGCCGGGTAGGGCGTGAAGACCGGGATCGTCACGATGTTCCGCATGGACGGCACGCCCGCGACGAAGACCTGGCCGGAATGCCCGCCGGAATAGAAGAGGTAGTACTCGTCCAGGTCGCCGGGCTTGACGTAGGTCGCGAGCGCCGCGGCCTGGACATCGCCCGTCGTCATGGCGATCTCGCCGGGCGCCTCCGGCATCCGCTCGCCGCACGCCGTCGATCCGATCACCGCAGCGCACGCGGCGAGCACGGCGGTCCACCTTCGTATGATCCGAGACATCTCTCCTCCCACCGAGAGGTTGGACGGTTCTCTGCAGGGGCTGCCCCCCTGCACCACGCCGCCCGCAGAGAGCGGAAGCGACGCCGTCCACGCTATGGCCCTGCGACGGGGCAGACAGTCGGGATTCGGTGGAAAATCCAGGGGGGAAGCGGCTGACGTCCGCGCGGGATCGTGTGGGGGAAACTCCGACGGAGATTGGAGTAGGGCGAGCCGGACGCCCGCCCCGTCGCACCGCCCGGGCGCTAGGAGCCCGTGACCGTGATGGTGCCGACCATCCCCAACGCGGCGTGGGGGTCGCACTGGTAGAAGTAGTCGCCCGGCGCCATGTCGATGACGAGGTCGTAGGTCTGACCCGGGAGCTGGAGGTAGTCGCTCGGCGGCGGGAGGTCGCCTTTCCCGGGGTTCTCCGCGGCGGGGAAGCTCACGTTGTGCACCCCGCTCACCAGGACGAAACGAACGACATCGCCACGACGGGCCTCGAAGTCGGCCGGCTCGAAGTAGTTGCCCTTGTCGTCCGTGACCATCTTGACTTCGATGACGTTGCCCGTCAGTGGGACCGAAGAGGTGGCGGGCGCGGGCGCGGCGGTCGAAGTCGCGGCGTCCGAGCCCGTCGGCTCACGCTCGCTCCCGGAACCGTCGCAGGCCAGGAGCGAAAGGCTCGCCCCGAGGGCGGCCGCGAAGGTCATCCTCGTGGACATGGTCTCTCCTCGTCGAACAGTAGCGTCGAGCCGGGGGGCCGGCCATTTCGCCGGTCACGATACACGCGACCCGGGCGCCTGTCTGTCGGGCGGGTTCAGGAAAGTTCATAGGGGATCGCCCTACAACGCCCACCGGCGAATGAAGAGGCGGACCAGGCCCTCGCGCTGCTCCCGGACCTCGTACGTGAAGCCGCGGGCCTCGAGCTCGGCCAGGAGGAACTGCGGGACCCGGACGTTGAGCTGGACGAGCGTCGCGCCCTCCGGGAGCCGCTCCAGCGCTTCGAGCGTGCGGACCATCGGCTCGGGCGGCTCGAGGCCGCGAACGTCGAGCACGACGACATCGCCCCCCGCGCCGCCGGCCGAGGACCCGTCCGCCGCACCCGACGGTCCGGCCATGGCGGACGGGTCGTGGAACCAGACCCTCCAGTCCTCGTCGCCGAGCCGCTCGGTCCATTACTCCAGCCCCTGCCTGCGCATGACCGCATAGAGCGGGATGGGCTCGAAGATCGCCCGGACCCGGAGCACGCCGCCCGGCGCGAGCGAACGGCGCGCGGCCATGATCTTGCTGAACGGCTCCCGGCCGGCGCGCAGATCCTCCCGCACGTCCAGGTCCACGATGCGGTCCGGCGGGACCCCGGCGAGGTGGGGGGGCGGGGCCTCGTGAGGCGTGGAAGCGGATCGCGCAGCACCCGGAGCGCGCACAGTTCCCGGAGGACTCGCGGCACTCGCGGCGCCCGCAGCGATCACAGCGCTCGCCGGCCCTGCAGCGTCCGCAACGCTCGGAACACTCCCGGCGCTCCCGGAACCTGCAGCGTCCGCGACACGCGCAGCGCTCCCGGCGTCCGCAGCACTCCCCGAACGCGCAGGATTCACGGCATCCCCCGCCCTCGCCGCGAACGCGTCGTTCAGCCGCTCGACGAGGAGGTCGGGGTCGATCCCCGCGATCCGCGCGGCCTGCCCGACCGTGACGAGCCGCGCCATCACCTTCCTCATCCGCGGGCTGCGAAGCCGCTCGAAGGCGGGCGAGAGCGCGACGAAGACGTCGACCAGCGCCTCGTCGCGTGCCAGGACCGCCTCGACGCGGTCGGTCGCCCGGATCACCACGCTCCCTCCCGGATCATTCCCGGGTGCCAGTGCGGCTCCCAGGTCAGTACCGGCTCGACCACGGCGATGCCGGGGACCGCCCGGAGCGCGTGCACGATCCCGTTCGTGATGTGTTGCTCCATCGTACAGCCCGGCGTGGTCAGCGTGTAGGTCACCCGCGCGACCTCGCCCGCGAGGGTGAGGTCGTAGACCATCCCGAGCGTCACGATGTCGAGCCCGATCTCGGGGTCGATGACCGTGCCGAGCGCTTCCCAGGCAAGCGCTTCCACGGCATCGGGACGGCCGCCGGAGTCGCCGCCGGGCCCGCCCGATGCACCGTCCATGCGCACGTCCGGCGCACGAGCGGGCCCGACCCCGTCCCTCCGGTCCAGCGCGGCCGCCGCACGGCGGAACGGGACTCCTCCTGTCTCGTTCATTCCGGCCTCCTTCGGGAAAGAACCAACATCTGCAGCGACATGGACACCGCCCCCGCCGCGAACGCGACGGCCGCGGCGCGGACGAGCCACGGCGTCGCCAGCAGCACCGCGACGACGGCGCCTGCCGCGCCCGCCCCCAGGCCTGACGCGGCCAGGTTCGCCGCCCGGCCCGAGAAGAGCTGTGCGACGACCGGGACCGGCCGCCGCCCGACCAGCGGGCCGAAGCGGTGGTACCAGACCAGGAACGGCACGATCTTGTAGTCGTGTCCGGCCACGAAGAGCGTGAAGCCGCCAACCAGCGCAGCGACGTACGCGGACGCGAGCCGCGGCGATCCGAGCCCCGCGACGGCGGCGAAGGGCGCGATGCCGAGCCCGAGCCCCAGGAGCCCGAGCGCGCCGCCGGCGAGGCGGAGCCCGGCGTCGAGCGAGGGCTTGCGACGGTGCCGGAAGTACAGGACCGACTGGACGAGGAACGCGGCCGCCCCGGCCCAGACCAGGGCGCCACCGACGGGCAGGACACGCCCCGGCCAGTGATGGAAGAGCGTGAGCACGCCCGCCCCCACGACCAGGAGCGCAGCCGCCCACCGCGCCGGCCGGACGCTCGCGCCATGGCTCAGCAGGAACATCGGCAGAAGGCGCTGCGCGACACCGACCACGACGAGGAAGACCCAGCCGAAGAGCGCGACGTGCAGATGGACCGCGACCGCGCCGAAACGATCGCCGCCCAGGTAGCCCCACCTCAGGTTCCCGGCGAGAGAGATGCCGAAGCTGATGGCCGCGACCAGGAAGGCGAGCGCACCCGCCAGCGACCACCACGTCAGATCACGGCGTCGGGCGCGACGCAGCGTCGCCGCCAGGTTCCACACGAAGAGGAGCAGCCCCACACAGAAGGCCGCGGCGCCGACCAGGTACGCCACAGTCACTCCCGCCGCCAGCCCGACGACGAAGACCGCCAGACCCGGCGCGTACAGCACGAATCCGATGTGCGCGACGCGCTCCGAACGGATCGGCTCGCCCAGCGCGACCGGGAGGAACTGGTAGAGCGCGCCGAGGATCGACGTCGTGATCCAACCCAACGTGAAGAGGTGGACGACGGCGATCACCCGCGGGAGCGGGAAGAGCCCGGCCGCGAGCTCCGGCGAGATCCACACCAGCCCCACACCACCCGCGACCAGGAAAGCGAGGCCGGCCGCGAAGTGCTCGCCCGGGAGCACGAACGGCGGCGACTGGGCGCCGGCCAGGCCGCCGGGCGTCGGCACGTTCTTCACGGCCGGCCCCTCCGGCGCCGATCGACCGGCGCCGACGCGCCCCCCGGACGTCGTCGCGTTGGTGGCGGCCGGCCCCTCCGGCAGCGGGCGACCGGCGCCGGCCCGCCTCGCCGGCACCGGATCGACGGACGACGGCTCGATGCTCACCCCACCCCCTCGTCAGACGAGAATCGTTCTCAACGACACATCGGAAGTTCGCGAGAACGGGCGCGGGGTGCTGTGACGGAGGTCACATCATCCGTGCGACGGGGGAGCGGCGGTCCGTGCGGTCGATCTCCCACCGATCGGCCGCGAGAACGTTCTTCGGGAGATCGACCTCGCATGTTCCGGTCGATTTCCCGGAGAACGGATCCAGCGGCGACGCCTGGGAAAATCACCGCACCATGAGAGGCGGATCTCCCAGGAGTCGTCCAGCCGACGGATGTGTGGGAGATTGTCGGCAGCCCGGGAACCGCTGCCCTCGATCATCGGTCCCGTCTGCGCATTTCGGCGGGGATGGCGGCCCGATCCGCTTCGCCCGCCCCCGTGCCGCCGCCCCGCTGGGGCGCCTCCGGCGGATCCCGCCTCACCCTCCTCGGGCCAGGCGCACGGCGACGAAGACGAGGATGATCCCAATGATCGCGTTCAGGCGCGCGAGGAGTGCGGCGTACCGGCGGTACCGGATCGCCTCCGGACTCCCCGGCCGGAGCCGTGAGGCCATGGGTCCCACGGCGAAGTCGTGGATCGCGCTGAGCGTGATCATCGCCGCGACGGTCGCGAGTTTCCACGCGACGGCTCGCCCGTACGCCGTCGCCCAGAACGCGGCGCTCCCGAGCACGTCCCACCGGAGGACCCCTCGGAAGTGGAGGTTGAGCGTCCCCGTCACGAGGAGCACGGCGATGGCGAACCAGCCGACGTTCCGGAACTGCTCGCCGAGGGTCTGGAAGAGTCGGGCGCGCAGCTCGGGCGGCTCGACCTTGCGCAGGACCGGCGCGCCGACGGCCGCGAGGAAGAGCATCCCGCCGAGCCAGAGGAGCGCGGCGAGGACGTGAATCGTCACGTTGAGGTGGTAGAGCGACATCGTCGTCAGAACCTTTCTCCCCTGGCCTCTCGCAGGTGGCTCCCCACGGGCCGGATCCGTGACCACATCGTCCAGAAATAGAGCATGATCCCGGTCACCTGGCCGACTCCGCTCGCGACGACGACCCACGCGAGCCACTTCGCCGAGCCGGTCGCGCGGACGATCTCGGCGAGGAACCGGGCGGCCGTCGCGACCGTCAGGATCCAGTACGCCGCGGCGACCCGTTCCGGCCGGTATCGGGTGTCGTCCTTCGCCGCGCGCGGGAAGAGCCACAGCGCGACGCCGAGGATCAGGAAGATGACGAACCCGACGAGGACCGCGTGCACGTGCGCCGAGACGAGGTACGGGTTCGGCCAGCGGCCGAAGAGTTCGCGCCGGACGAGGACGTAGAAGCCGACCAGCAGGCCGGCGATCAGGAAGCCGATCCCGGTCTTGATGTACCGCCGAACCAGTGTGTACACGCGACCTCCTCAGCTCCGTCCCGCGCCGGTGGGACCGACCCCGTCCGCACGGAGTCGTCCGAACGTACCTGCGCCCGGCGGATTCGCTGCATCCGCCGCCGAGATCACGTACGAGCAACCACCATCCCCGTCGGGCGCATAGGCGATGCGGGACGCGGAGCCGCCCAGGAGCGCGCGCAGGAATCCGAGCTCGACCCGGCACGGGACGCGAGTCACCCGGACCACGTCCCGGAGCGGACAGTTGCAGAGCCGGAGCACCAGCTCTCCATCCGGACCCGCGGCCTCGACCTCGGCCATGAAGCCGTCCGCCGACAGCCGCTCCGCGACCGCGCGCGCCCTCGCCTCGCCCGTCACCCCGTCGAGCTGTCCGGCGAGCGACGACCACCGCGACACGACTCTGCGCTCGAAGAACTCGGAGAGGAGCTCCTCCTGCCCGCCCTCGACCAGGTGGCGGCACAGGTCCGCAAGGAGTTCGGGCCCGCCGCGGACGAAATACCGGTGCCCCTTGTCCGTCAACCCGAAGACGATCCGCGGGCGGCCCGGAACGCCCCGGCGGACGCCGAGGCGGCGGACCCACCCATCGGCGACCAGGCCGAGGACGTGCTCCCGCACCGTCGCCGGAGAGAGGTCCAGTCCGGCGCCGAGCTCCGCGAGCGTCGACGGACCTCGCCGCTTGAGACGCTCCAGGAGGAGCCGACGCGACTCGCCCAACCCGGCCCCGGGGTCACTCGAAGACAACGACATGCCTGAAAAGCTACACGCACCGACCGGTGGCGGTCAACGTTTTCATGGCCATGGCCACGAAAACGGATCCGGGGCCGACCCGACGACGGCGCGGCGAGGGGGACGGCGCCGTTGCAAGGGGGGCCGGCGGCGCGGCGGGCGCCCGGCAGTTTTTTCACGAAACGGCTAAGGATTACGGAGAAAAAATTCGCTTCAGGAAGCGATTTTCGCGTGGTTCCGCGGCTTCGATTGTGGCATGATTATTGGTAGACGACGGAGCGTGTGCGAAAGTCACACCCGTGAATCGCCTTCGGGCGTGATCCCGGATCACGGCCTCGAGGGCGACCGTTCTGGCTTTGTACCCCCGAGGCGAGGATGGCGGATCGCAACCGACGCCGGTTTCCTCCCCTGCGGCTGCCCCCCATGCGCTCGCGCGACGGGTTCACGCTCGTCGAGGCGTTGAGCGTCGTTTTCCTCATCGGGATCCTGATCGCGCTCGCCGCGCCGAACATCGATGTCGTGCAGTACCGGATGAACGGTGCGGTGACGGAGGTGGGGTCGACGCTGCTCGCCGCGCAGCGCCTGGCGGTCACGCGGCAGCACGATGTCGTCGTCCGTTTCGACGAACCCGGGCGGCGGATCATCGTCCACTGGGATGCCAACAACGATGGCGTGCAAGACGCAGACGAGCGTGTGCAGACGTACCCACTCGCGGAAGGCGTGGTTTTCGGCCGTGGTGGGGCGCCCCCGCGTCCCCTGGGCGAGGGTCCGATCGGATTTCGCGCGGATGGGGATGGACTCCCGACCGTGAGGTTCCACCGCAACGGGAGTGCGAGCGAGGCCGGGGTTCTGTACCTGACTTCCGAACGTGCGGAACGGAGCGGCGATCGTCCCCGGGACGCCCGTGCGCTGGAGCTCGAGCGTTCCACGGGGCGTCCGTCCTGGTACCGGTACTCCGGCACCGCATGGGAGAGGGCGTTCTAGACAAGGGCGTTCTGGACATGGGAACACGTGAAGGCTTCACCCTCGTCGAGCTCCTGGTGGCGCTGACGCTCCTCGCGATCGGCGTCGTGGGGCTGAGCACGATGACCGGCACGTACATCAAGCAGGTCAGTGTTGCGGAGCGTCAGGCGATCGCGCTGCAGGCCGTCGAAGACCGGCTCGACGAGATTCGTTCGGATCCGGATTTCAACGGAATTGCCGGACGCTACACCGAGGCGGCGAGTCCGATTCCGGGCAGCTCGGGACTCGTTCGGGAGACGGTGTTTCGGCGCTTCCCCGCTGCACCGCCGCGGGGCACGGCTCCGCCGGTGGCGTTCTACACCGTCACCGTGACCGTCGAGGGCCCGGGCTTGGCGCAGCCCATCTCACGAACCATCAGCGTAGGGAGACCGTAATGGCCGACCGGCGAGGGGTGACGCTCGTCGAGCTCCTGGTTTCGATCGTGCTCCTCGGGCTCATCACGACCGTCGCGCTCACGACGCTCGGTTCGCAGAGCCGCGCGTTCTCTGTCGGTAACGAGCGGCTGGGCGCACTACAGAATTTCCGCTACACGATCAACGCGCTGGAGACGGACCTCCGGACCATCGGGTCCGGGGTCCCGGGCCAACAGCCGTTCCTGGTCTACGCGGGCGAGGACGTGATCGCGTTCAACTCGAACTACCTGTCGCACGTCGAGGGCGACGTCTTCGCGGTGTACAACGATCCCGACGCGCCTCCGCAGATCACGATGTCGCTGCCCCGCAGTCGACGGATCACGATCCCGAACACCTCCTTCGCGTATCCGGACACGACGTACGAAGTCTTCGGCCAGCCGAGCGAGGCGGAGACGATCATCTTCTTCTTCGTGCCGGACAGCACGTCGGCGCGGGACGATGCGTTCGCGCTCTACCGTCAGGTCAACGATGCCGCGCCCGAACTCATCGCACGGAACCTCCTCCGCCGAGACGGCGAGCCGTTCTTCACCTACCATCGTCTCGTGGGCACGGACACGCTGCGGGAGGTGCCGACCGGTCAACTTCCACTCGCGCATACGGCGAAGATCCATGGTTCACCGGCGGACACGGGCCGGCTCGCCGTGATCGATGAGATCCGTGCGGTCCGGGTCAACTTCGCCGCGACGAACGGCCGGACGGGCGAAGCCGAGCGGATCACCGCGGGCTCCCGGATGATCCAGGTCCCGAACGCGGGGCTGGCCGTCCTCCAGACGTGCGGCGCGCGGCCGATCTTCGACGCCGCGGTCCATGCGACGGTCGTGAACCTTGCGCCGGCAAGTGCAAAGCCCGTCTTCGCCGTCGAGCTCAGCTGGATGGCGGCGGTCGACGAGGTCAGCGGCGAGAGAGACGTCGTGCGGTACGTGATCTGGCGTCGGGACGCCGGCACTCCCGACTGGGGCGACCCGATCTACAGCATCCCGTCCGGCGAGACGACCTACAGCTACCGCGACACAGAGGTGACGCCGGGCGAGAGCTACACGTACGCGGTCGCAGCGCAGGATTGTACCCCGGCGTTCTCGGATCTGTCCATCTCGCCGACACGTGAGATCCCGTTTCCGTGAACACGGAGTCCAGGAGATGACACCCGTTAGACCGAAATCGGAACGCGAGGGTTTCGCCCTCGTCGTCGTGCTCCTCGTCCTGCTCGCCGTGGGCGCGATCTCGGCCGCTTCTGCGATCATCGGCTCGAACACGTTCGCGATCCGGAGTTACGACCAACGGCTGAGCGTGCTCAAGGCCGCCGCGGACGCCGGTCTCGAGGAGGGTCGGGCGCGGGTCAACCAGGATCCGACGCTCTATCCGGACACCGGCTTCGTGGCCCTCGAGACGAATGCCTCGGTCCTCGATGCCGCCGGCAACCCGATCCCGGGGGTCCGGCGCTCGATCTACGTCGGTCCGACCGGATCGGTGACCGGCCAGTACGGCGTCTACGGCAGCGTCGTCTCGGTCGCGGAGAACGATGCCGGCGATCGGATCGTTCGGCGGCGCGAGATGATGCAGCAGAGCTTCGCCCGGTTCGCCTATTTCACCAACATCGAGGGCGACATCGTCTTCGGGAGCGGCGACCAGGTCCAGGGCCCGGTCCACTCGAACGACCGGATCCGGATCCACTCCTCCCGCGCGACATTCCTCGGCCCCGTGACGACGGCGAGCACCATCGTCGATGCGCACTACGGCGAGTTCCGCCAGGGATACAAGGAGGGGGTCGCAAGGATCGAACTGCCGCAGACCACTGACCTGAACCGCCTCCAGTCGCTCGCGATGGAGGGCGGCACGTACTTCGTCAGCCCGACACCGCAGCCGTTCGACTCGAGCCACGCCACGCTGAGGATCGAGTTCGTGACCCGAATGCTGGACGGCGTACCGGAAGGCTTCTTCAAGGTCTACCAGGCGAGGAACTCGAACGATGCGTGGTGGGTCGTGGCCGGGCTCCCGCCCGACTACGACAGCAGATGCCAGCCAGGCAACCAGCGTTGTGGGATGCGGCGCTCGCCGAACTGCGGCGATTATCACACCGTGGGCGGGAGCACTGAGCCCCGGTTCGTCTCCCTCCTCGAGCACACTTTGCCGGGCTGGAACGGCCACAACTGGAACTCCGCCGCGAACGCGGCCGTCTGCTACCTCGGCGGCGATGACCGGATCAACAACGGCGTTTTCGTCGCGGAGGACTCTCGCGGCTTCTGGGTCCGCAATCCGCGTCCGGTCCACCCCCGGATCGCGGCGACCGGCTGGCCGGATGCCGAGTACCTCTTCCCGCTCGGGCGCCAGTTCAACCCGGACTTCAAGGGCGTGATCTTCGTCGAGGGCAGGGTCGCTGTCAGCGGCGTACTCCGCGGCCGGATCACGCTCGCGGCGAGGACCGACATCATCATCGCCGATGATCTGCGGTACGCGACCGACCCCGGCGCCGAGGACCGGGACTGTACGTCCGACAATCCCCGTTACGACATCCTCGGCCTCTTCGCCGGGAACGATGTCCGGATGGCGAACAACACGCTCAATGCGCAGCACGTGCCGGACCCGCCGGGCCAGAACTACCGCTCCTTCAACACCATCACGGACGAGACCGTCCACGCCGTGATCCTCGCCCTGAACGAGTTCAAGGCGGCCAACCACGCCGCGGCGCCGACCACGGGCGAGCGGTGCGGGACGACGCAGTCCGGCCGCGGGTGTCTCTTCCTCACGGGCGGGATCATCCAGCGGCGGCGCGGCCCCGTCGGCCTGACCTCCGGCGAGGGGTACATCAAGCGGTATTCCTATGACCAGTGTGCCGCGTTCAACCCGCCGCCCTACTTCCCGACGACGGGCCACTTCGACCGCGGCCACTACTTCGAGGTGGATCCGGCGGGCTTCGACGTCCACGAGTATTTCCGGCGGCTGACGTCGTACTGATCGACGCCCCGGCTCCCGGTCCGGCCGCGCGGGCGGCCCCCGTCCCCTGCCACCCGCGCCGCCGGACCCGCCTCACCCTCCCGCCATCGCCTTCGCCTCCTGCACCAGCGCGGTCAGCGAGCTCTTCGCATCGCCGAAGAGCATGCGCGTGTTCTCCTGGAAGAAGAGCTCGTTCTCGACGCCGGCGAACCCCGGATTCATCCCTCGCTTGAGGACGATGACGTGCTTCGCACGGTCGACGTCCAGGATCGGCATCCCGTAGAGCGGGCTCGAGGGGTCGGACCTCGCCGCCGGGTTCACCACGTCGTTCGCGCCGATGACGAGCGCGACGTCGGTCCGTTCGAAGTCGGCGTTGATCCGCTCCATCTCGACGAGCTGGTCGTACGGCACGTTCGCCTCGGCGAGGAGGACGTTCATGTGCCCCGGCATCCGCCCCGCGACGGGGTGGATCGCGAACCGGACCTCGACGCCGCGCGCCTCGAGGGCGTTCGCCAGGTCCCGGACCTGATGCTGCGCCTGCGCGACCGCGAGCCCGTAGCCGGGGACGATGATGACGGACCTCGCGTACCCCAGCAGGATCGCCGCGTCCTCGGCCGTGACCTCGCGGACCGTCCGCCCCTCTTCCCTGCCCGCGGCTGCGCCGTTCGCGCCCACGGCCGCGCCGAAGGCGCCGAAGAGGACGTTCACGAGCGAGCGATTCATCGCGCGGCACATGATCTGGGTCAGGATGAGCCCGGACGCGCCGACGAGCGCGCCGACGATGATGAGGGCGTGGTTGCGGAGGACGAAACCGGTCGCTGCGGCCGCGATCCCGGTGGCGGAGTTGAGGAACGCGATGACGACGGGCATGTCCGCGCCGCCGATCGGGACGACGAGGAGCACGCCGAGCAGGAGCGAGGCGAAGGAGAACGCGAGGAAGAGCGACGGGCTCGGCTCCGCCGCGACGACGAGCCACCCGCCGGCCGCGACGATCCCGGCGAAGAGGAGCGCGTTCACCGTCTTCTGGAGCGGGTAGGTGACCGCCCGCCCCGTGATCACTTCCTGGAGCTTGCCGAACGCGATGACGCTGCCGGAGAAGGTGACCGCGCCGACCAGGACGCCGATGATGATGGTCAGCACGACATCGGCCGTCGCGGTCGCGGCGCCCGCCGCGATGCGGAGGTACTCGTCCGCCGCGACGAGCGCGGATGCCCCGCCGCCGAGCCCGTTCAGGACGGCGACCATCTGCGGCATTGCGGTCATCTTCACGGTCCGCGCGGCGACGACGCCGATCGCGCTGCCGACGACGAGCCCGGCCAGGATCGCCTGGAACCCGAGGATCTCCTGGTGGAGGAGCGTCGCGATGACCGCGATCAGCATCCCCAGCGCGCCGAGCGCGTTCCCAGACCTCGCCGTCGTCGGCGACGCGAGCCGCTTGATCGCGAAGATGAAGAGGACCGCCGTGATGAGGTAGGGGACATCGATCAGGAGCGGGACGAAGGGCGCGCGGTTCATGACTCTCCCTCCGGCCGCCTCTGGAACATCCGGAGCATGCGATCGGTCACCAGGAACCCTCCGACGGCGTTGACCGTCGCGAGGACGATGGCGACCACGCCGAAGGTCGTGCTGAGCGGTCCCTCGAGCCGGCCCGCGACGACGATCGCGCCGATCAGCGTGATCCCGGAGATCGCGTTCGTGCCGGACATGAGCGGCGTGTGCAGGATCTGCGGGATCTTGGTGATCAACTCGAACCCGACGAATACGGCGAGGACGAAGATGTAGATCGCCATCAGCAAACCTTCCATCATGGACCTCCCCTGCCTGGTGTTCGGTGTCTGTCGGGACGGCTCGGGCGCGCTCCTCAGTCGCCGGCCCGGACCAGCGCCCGCGCGCCGTCGTGCACGATCTCGCCCGCGCGCGTCACGAGGCACGCGCTCGCGATCTCGTCCGCCGGGTCCGGGACGAGCGTACCCTCCGGCGCGAGGTGCAGGAGGAGCGCGACGACGTTGCGCGAGTACATCTGACTCGCGTGGGCCGCGACGCCGCTCGCCGCGTCCGTCAGGCCGAGGATCGTGACGCCGTGGTGCACGACCTCGCGGCCGGCCTCGGTCAGCTCGCAGTTGCCGCCCGACTCGGCCGCGAGATCGACGATGACGGAGCCGGCGCGCATCGCGGCGACCATCGCGTCGGTGATCAGGACCGGTGCCGGGCGGCCGGGGATCTGCGCCGTCGAGATCACGACGTCCACGCCCTTGACGAGCCGGGCGAGGAGCTCCTGCTCGCGGCGGTGCACGTCCGCCGAGACCTCCTTCGCGTAGCCGCCCGCGTCCTCGGCGGCCTCGAGTTCGAGACCGACGAAGCTCGCGCCGAGGCTCTCGACCTGCTCCTTGACGGCCGGCCGGATGTCGAACGCCTGGACGACGGCCCCGAGCCGCCTCGCCGTCGCGATCGCCTGGAGCCCGGCGACGCCGGCGCCGAGGACGAGGACCCGGGCCGGCGGGATCGTGCCGGCCGCGGTCATGAGCATCGGGAAGAACTTCGGGAGCCGCTCGGCCGCGAGGAGGACGGCCCGGTACCCCGCGGCCGTGGCCTGGGAGGAGAGCGCGTCCATCCGCTGCGCCCGGGTGATCCGAGGGACGAGGTCCATGCAGAACGTCGTGACCCGGCGGTCCGCGAGGCGACGGACGAGCTCGGGGTGCGCGAGGGGGTGGAAGAGCGCGATCAGCGCGGCGCCCTCGTCGATCAGATCGACCTCGTGGACGCCGAGCGCGGGGTACTCCGTCGGGCCGCGGACCTTGAGGACGACGTCGGCGCCGGCCCAGACCGCGGCCGGGTCGGCGATGATCTCGGCGCCGGCCTCGACGTACGCCGCATCATCGCAGCCGGCGTGGAGTCCGGCGCCGGCTTCGACGACGACCTGGAACCCCGCGTTTCGGAGTTTCACCACACCTTCCGGAACCAGAGCGACTCGCCGTTCGCCGGCGAGGTTCTCCTTCGGAACCGCGACACGCATGGCGCCTCCTTTGGAACCCTTGAAAAAAGCCCGGCCGCAAGCGCGGCCGGGCAGGTGACATCAGAAGACCACTCCGATCGCGACGGCCTCCCTGTCCCCGAGCGTCCCGCCGAACCGGATCGCCCAGCCGGGCTGGAACTGCAGATCGAGCCCGAGGTCGACCGCGACGTCGAGATCGAGCTTGTCGCCGCGCCACCTGTCGCCGAACCTCGCGTCCAGGATCACGCGCGGCGTCGCGTACGGCGTGAACCGGACGCCGTCGCCCGTGAAGGTGTGCCCGACCGAGATCCCGACCGGGAACGCCAGCCAGAAGAAGTCGCCGATCGAGGCGCCGGCGCCGAAGACCCAGTCGATGTCGAGCGGGAAGTCGGACGACGCGCGGGTCAGCCGGCCCGCGATGTCGATGCCGCCGAAGATCGTCACATCATCCCGCCGGTCCTCGGCAAGCCCGATCCGGAACCCGAGGTTGTTCGGCGCGCCGCCGGACCTCCAGGTCCCGAGCACACCGAGGTTGCCCGACGCCGGATCCGTCAGGAAGAGCCCGAGTCCGCGCTGCGCGTTCGGCGGCATCATCATCGGCGAATCCCAGACCACCTGTGCGTGCGCGCTCCCCGCTCCCAGCAGGACGAGCCCCATCACCAGTCCCAGAGCACGTGACCGCATTCACCTTCCTCCATCAGAATTCCCGTCGCGTCCGCCCCTCGGACGCAGGGAGCCCGGCGCTCCGTCGCACGGCTCCCCCACTACTGACGCCCGATACGCGTCCCGGGTCATTCACGCTGCAACGCACCGCTTCAGTGCACCGCCCCGGCGCGCCGCTCTCCCGACCCGCCCCACGCGGCAGGTCCATACCATGTACGGTGCGGGCCAGGGCGGCTTCCGCCCGGCCGGCGGTCCATGGGCGCGGATCGTCGCTCGCCGTCGGATCATCGGCGTTCGATCCGCGGCCCGAGGACGTCGGGCGATGCGTCGAACCGCGTCGTGTCGCCGACGATGACGATCACCATCTCGTCCGGACGCAGGTGCCTGCGCGCCACGCCCAGGACGGCATCCGGCGTGACCCGTTGGACGCCCTCAAGGTATCGCTCGAGCCAGTTGTCGGGAAGTCCGGAGGTCCGGTACGACATCTGCCGGGCCACGACGCTGGTCGGGCTCTCGAAGGCGAAGACGAATCCGTTCACGCTGGACTCGACGGCGAGCCCGACCGCGTCCTCCGAGGGCGGCTCCACCAGGGCGTTCTCGATCGTTTCGCGGACGAGCTGCGCGGCCGCGATCGTCGTCTCGGCCTTGGTCTGGGTGAAGGCGCCGAAGACGCGCTGCGCCGTGTCGCCCGCGACCCACACCGACCACGCGGTGTAGGCCAGCCCTTCGGCCGTCCGGAGCCGGTTCATGAGCGCGCTCGAGAGCCCGCCGCCGCCGATCAGCCAGTTCGCGATCTGGGCGGCGAAGTACGGCTGGCCGTCGCGACGCGCGATCCCGCCCGCGTGGCCCATGACGATCGTGCTCTGGTCCACCGGCCTGTGAATGACGAGGACGCCGGGCGCGTGACCGATCTCCGCCGGCGGCGGCTCCTCGAGCGGCACGGCGCAAGGCGGCCAGTCGCCGAACGCCGATTCCAGCTTCTCGAGGATCTCGCCCGCGGACACGTCGCCCGCGACGCCGAGGACCATGTTGTCCGGGCAGTAGATGCGGCTGTGGACCCGCCTCAGCCGATCCGGGGTGAGGCGGTCCGGCTCGAGGTCCTCCGGCTGCATCACCCACCCGACCGGGTGCTCGCCGAAGAGCAGGCGATTGAACTCCCGGATCGCGATCCCGGTCGGCTGCTCGTCCATCCTGCGCAGCGACTCGAGCTCCCGGCGCCGCCAGACCTCGACGCGCTCGGGATCGAAACGCGGGCGCCGGAGCATGTCGGCCCAGACCCCGAGCGCGACGTCGAGGTGCCGGCTGAGCGTGCCGATCCCGCTGAACGCGCTCTCGCCGCCGGTCGAGAAGGAGGGCGAGAGCGAATAGAACTCGATGACACGGTCGAGCGAGTCCGGCGCGAGCGACTCCGTGCCGCCTGAGAGGAGGAGCGCGCCCATCGACGACGCGGCGGCGAAGTCCCCGCGGTCGAAGAAGACGGACCCACCGCGGAACGAGGCGTAGAGGTCGACGAGCGGGAGCGTACGGTCCTCGAGGATGAAGACCTGGATCCCGTTCGAGAGCTCGTGCTGCGTCGGCCGCGGGGGCTCGAAACGGAGCGGCGGGAAGCGGAGCGCCTCGATCGCGGCGCGGCCGACCGGCGGCCCGCCCGATGAGTCCGGCCGCCCGTCGCCCAGCGCCGCGAGGTCGGGCGCGGCACCGACGGGCGCGGGCGCGCCGGCGCCGCCCGGACCGCCGCCGACGCACGCGGCGAGGAGGACGAGCCCGATGACCTTGCCGGCCAGGACGAACCGGTGGGCGGCCCGACGCCGCCGCGGCGGGCGGATCATTCGGTCCCCTCCCCCGGCCGGACCAGCGTCGCGACCGTGCGGTTCCCCCGCGTCAGGTACCGGGCGGCGACGCGGCTCACGTCCTCCGGCTCGACGGCCAGGAACCGGTCCAGCGTCCGGAACGTCTCGCGCCAGTCCCCGTACAGCGCCACGGATTCGACGAGCTGCAGCGCGAGCCCGAAGTTGCCTTTCAGCCGCCGGACCTCGCCCGCCTCGAGCTGGTTCCGGATCCGCCGCATCTCATCGGGCGCGGGCGGCGACTCGCGCAGCCGCTCGATCTCCTCGTAGATCGCACGCTCCAGCTCCGCCGTCGTGTGGCCGGCCGTCGGCGTCGCCTCGATCATGAAGAGGCGGGGGAACCGCTGGCCGGGACCGATCCACGCGGCGACCGACTGCGCGACCTTCTCCTCCAGGACGAGACGCCGATAGAGACGGCTCGTCCGGCCGCCGGTGAGGATCGAGGCGAGCATCGAGAGCGCGGGCGCGTCGTCGTCGTACACACTCGGCACATGCCACCCGATCAGGAGGCGGGGCTCGGCGTCGAACTCGACCTCGACCCGTCGCTCGCCCCGCTGCGGCGGCTCCTCGGCCAGGACCGGGCGCGGGACCTCGCCCCGGGGGATCGGGCCGAAGTACGACTCGGCCCACGCGATGATGCTGTCCGGAACGACATCGCCGACCACGGCGACGACCGCGTTGTTCGGGCCGTAGTACCTGCGATAGTACTCCTCGATCTGGTCCCGGTCGAACGACTGGATGTCCGACATGTGCCCGATGACCGGGACGCCGTACGGATGCACGCGGAACGCCGTGGCCAGGAACGCTTCGTAGAGCTGGCCACCGGGATCCGAGTCGATGCGCATGCGACGCTCCTCGGCGACGACGTCGCGCTCGGCGTAGAACTCCCGGAAGACCGGGTTCCGCATCCGGTCCGCCTCCAGCACGAACCAGAGCTTCGTCCGGTTCGCGGGGAGCTGCACGTAGTACGTCGTCGCCTCGGAGTCGGTCATCGCGTTCAGGTCGCGAGCGCCGTTCCGGGTCAGGATCCGGTCGTACTCGTTCGAGATGACGAACGCCCGCGCGGTGTCGCCAAGGGCGCGGAGCCGGGCTTCGAGCGCGGCGAGACGGGCCGAGTCGGCCGAACCGAGACGGGCGCGCTCGGCGAGGATCGAGTCGTGGACCGCGTCCATCCTGGCGAAGTACACACGCTCGCCGGCGACGCTGCGCGTCCCGATCGTCGTCGTGCCCTTGAAGAGCATGTGCTCGAGGAGGTGCGCGGCGCCGGTCCAGCCCAGCGACTCGTGGACCGACCCGACCTCGAACCGCACGACGAACGAGACCGTCGGCGCGCCCGCCCGCCGCAGGACCAGGAAGCGCATCCCGTTCTCCAGGACGTGCTCCACGACCGGGAGGTCCTCGCCGCGCGGCGCCTCGGTCCGGGTCTGCGCCTCGGCACGCGTGGCGAGGGGCGAGGCCACGAGGAACGAGGCGGCGACGAGCACGGCGCACCACCCGCGGCGACGGGACGCCCGCCCCGAACCGCGCGCATGGCCACACGCCTGCATACCGACGGCTGGAACCCTGGAGATCATCGCTCCTCGCACCGAACGCCCGCGCCCCGGCACCCGCCGGCCGCGACACCAGCACCGCCGCCCGCGCCGAGCACGAGCCGTGGACGACCCCGAGCACGGCCGCTGCCCTAGAATAGCCCGGACACCCCGGCCGGAGTCAAGCGAATCGAGGCAGAGACCGGGCTCGCAAGCGCTACGCCACGACCGGCTTGGGCACCTCGCTCATGAGCGCCAGGACGGTCTGCTCGCAGTCACGGAAGAATGTCAGCCACAGCTCGCGCGTTCCCAGATCGGCGACCCGGTGCGGGGAATCGAGGAACTCCACGCCGCGCTCGCGCAGGATCCGATGCGCGCGCTCGATCGAGTCCACCCTGAAATACAGGATGGTGCCCGGGTAATTATGCGTCCCCTCCGGAACGGAGAGCATGAGGCGCACGCCGTCGCAGTCGAAGAACGACATCCGACCCGGCACCTCGAAGAGGAACCGGAGCCCGAGCGTGTCACGGTAGAAGGCCGTCGCGCGCTCGATGTCCTGTACGGGGACCGCGGTCTGACCGATCGCGGAGAGGCCGAACTCCGCCGTGGAAACGCTCATGGGCCGCCTTTCGCGTTGGGCGTGACAGTCGCCTCGCAGATGATTAGCTTGGCTAAATGAATGCGACGATCTGGATCACAATGCAAGGACGGTGATGGAGGGAGCCGAGCGGGAGGCGCTCGCCGGGAGGTTGCACTCGGTGGCGATCCAATTGCTTCGCCGGGTCCGCCGCGAGGACGAGCGCTCCGGCCTGGGGCCGGCGCGTCTCTCCGCCCTCTCGGTCCTGGTCTTCGGCGGTCCGCGGACGTTGGGTGAGCTCGCTGCCGCGGAGCAGGTGAGTGCGCCTACGATGTCACGGCTGGTCGCGGGGCTCGAGGGCGAGGGCTACGTCGTCCGGGGGCCGAACCCGGAGGATGGACGTTCGGTGATGGTTCGCGCGACGGCACGTGCGCGCGCGGTCCTGGACGAGGCGAGGCGGCGCCGGATCGGGGCGATCCTGGAGCTGCTCGGGGAACTCCCTGCCGAGGATTGGGATCGGCTCGGCGTAGCCGTCGAGGTCCTCGAGGAGGCGCTGGGGGCTCAGCCCCGACGCCCGCCTCCGCCTCGCCCGCTCGCCTCCCCGGTCCAGCCGTACCGCTCCGGCGGCCCGGACCGGTACGCCCAGTCGTAATCCGAGCGCGGCTCCGGCCCGATCGCGCGCCACCATCGCTCGACGGCGGGTCTCCCCCGGGGCAGCGTCGAGGCCGGGACCGTGGGTCGTGCGTTCCAGCCGCCCCGGCGGTCGCCTCGCCGGCGCTCGCCGCGACGTCGGTCGCGACCGCGACGCTCCCCTTTGCGGCGCTCCCGGCCGGTGAAGTCCGGGGCTGGGGTCGAAGCCGCGGGCCTGCGCCCGAACGAAGCCAGGTGCCGGGCGGGTGGGCGCGGACGACCGTATTCCGGGCCGTAGGGGTATCCGATTTCGTATTCATACCCATAGCCTGGTACGGATCGAAGATCGGGGACAGAACGGTACCTCCTTTCGACCCCGGATTCGTATCCCTCATCGACTCCTATATCATGCCCTTTTCGTCGCGCGATCTTGTATTCCTCACGACGTGCGGCTCCGTACCTCTCTCGAGGCGTGATTTCGTACCTCCTCGAATACGCGGTTTTGTACCCTTTCCAGGGCGCGCGTCCATACTTCTTTCTGTACACGTGCCCGTAGTCTTCATCGTACACGAGTCGATACCGCTCCCGGTACGTGGGTTCGGACTCCTCTTGGTATACGATCGCGTCACGCTCCCGGTGCCGGGGCGCGAACTCCATCTCATACGACACCGAGTACGCACCGCGGGGGCCGGCTCCGGGTCCGCGTTCGTGCCGGGGCTCGGGGCGACGTGCCTCCGGGCGCGATCGGATGGGGATCGCGGCCCAGACGCCGCGCCCTCCACGTTCTCCGCGGCCGTGGATGCGGCGGGCCCATCCGCCCGTGCGGCTCACGCCGCGCTGGCCGCGAATCGTCTCGCCCTCCGCTCCCCGGTCGTGGCCCCGGCTCGGCCCGCGCTCCGCCTCCCGCCTCATGTTCCCCCCACGATCGTACGCCCTGCCCGTCGTCGCCCCGTGTGCGGGTCCACGCCTCCTGTCGCTGCGTGGCTCACCGCGGTATACCCGCTCCAGACCGCGCGCGAAGACGGGTGGAGCGTTTCGCTGCACGGGGCCGGTACCGGTTCGGGGACTCGCCATCACGCGTCACCCCGCCCGCCACCCCACCAATCGCTCGTCTTCAGCCACTCCACGTGGGCTTCCTCCTCCCGACGGAGCCGGACCAGCACGGTCCGCAACGGCTCCGCGTACCTTCGCGAGACGTGCAGTGCGTACGTCTCGTGGAGTTCCGCCTCCGCTCGCCGGATGGCGTCGACGAGTTCCGGACCGCCGTCGACGCCTCGGGACACGGCGTCGGCCACGGGCCCCGCCGCCCGCGCGCCATCCCAGCCGACAGGGCTCCCGCCGACCTCCCGCAGGATCAGCGACAATTCCCGCACGTGACGCTCGTGGTCCTGCCGGAGCTGCGCCAGCGCCTCCTGGATGCGGTGGTCCGTGACGACACGCTCTGCAGCGAGATACTCCGCGGCAGCGCGCCTACCGGTCTGCACGAGCTCTTCCAGGGCGCTCCGGACCTCGACGGAGCCGGCCAGATGCTGAAAACTACCGCTCATACCCGCTCCCTCGCCGGGGGGTGGGCACGGACCCCGGCCCGGGCCCAGCCGTGCAAGGCGTGTTCCGGCAAACGGGACGATATCGACCGGGATGGGCCACTTCTCCCGTTGGGCGAGGAGTGTTCCCGACGACGCCCGGGCGACGGGTCGAGGGGGGCGCCCGCCGTTGGTGGCCGCCGCGCCCGCGCGGGTTGAAGTCCTCGCCCGAAGGGGTTAAATTTAACGTGTTCGGGACGTGGCGCAGCCCGGTAGCGCACCTGAATGGGGTTCAGGGGGTCGCCGGTTCAAATCCGGCCGTCCCGACTTGTCTTTTCGCCCCGCAGGCATTTATAGCTTGCGGGGCTCTTTTTTTGCGGATCCGGTACCCCCGCCGCACGGCGAGCGCATTGGCACGCGACGGCTTCAGCCGTCGCATGCCGGAGGGGGCTCAGGTCCCGCGCAGTAACACCGCATCCAGGGACCAGGATCCGGCGCGGTTGACCACCTCGTCCAACGTGAGGGCGAGGTGCGCGTTCGGCCCGCC
>Ga0079224_100000264_pt1 | contig 47298 bp, 32 predicted proteins | sample Stecom2015_FD_80414 | JGI IMG/M metagenome (GOLD analysis project Ga0079224, IMG submission 80414) | Agricultural soil microbial communities from Utah to study Nitrogen management - Steer compost 2015 | ecosystem: Environmental > Terrestrial > Soil > Agricultural land | place: USA: Utah... | reverse complement strand
TGGATCCAGGACAGAAAATCATCTGCATCGGTCACTCTACAGCCAAAGCTATTGAGGCTATGGGCTTGCCCTATACACTACCTTTCACTCCCGATGAATTGGGATTAGCAGAAGCTATATTTGGTTTAGAAATTTAGACGTGCGTAAGGCGATTGGCGTATAGGGACATCAGCCCAACATGCAAATCATCATACGCAATACACATATTGCACATCTCAATACGAAATAAAATGTTACAACGTCCGAGAAGAAACAGAAAATCTGCCGTTATCCGCGACATGATCCAAGAGGTTCACTTGAAACCTGCCAATCTGATTTTACCTTTATTCATTATCGAGGGACAGAACCAGAAAACGGAAGTACCGTCCATGCCGGGAACCTACCGCCATTCTATCGACAATCTTTTACGGGAGGTGGAAAGTTGTATGAAACTGGGACTTTATTCTTTTGATTTGTTCCCTAATATAGAGGATTCCTTAAAGGATAAATATGCCACAGTGAGTTACCAAAAAGGCAACCTTTATCTGCGTGCCATCGAAGAGGTAAAGAAAAACTTTCCGGAGGCTTGCGTCGTGACGGATGTGGCTATGGACCCTTATAGTTCGGATGGACACGACGGCATCGTTGAAAACGGTGCTATCCTTAATGATGAAACATTGGAGGTTTTGGGCAAGATGGCTTTAGCCCATGCCGAAGCAGGAGCCGATATTATTGCTCCTTCCGACATGATGGACGGCCGTATCGGTTATATTCGTGAAGTGTTAGACGCTAACGGTTTCACCAACGTTTCACTCATGTCTTACACAGCAAAATATGCATCGGCATTCTATGGCCCGTTCCGCGATGCGTTAAATTCTGCACCAAAAGCGGGCGACAAGAAGACTTACCAAATGAACCCAACCAATTCACGTGAAGCTTTGATTGAAGCACAATTGGATGTAGAGGAAGGAGCTGACTTCTTAATGGTGAAACCTGGTTTACCGTATTTGGATGTTATCAAACTCTTGCATGACAACTTTGATCTTCCTATTGCCGCATACAATGTGTCAGGTGAATACGCCATGCTTAAAGCAGCCATCCGCAACGGTTGGTTAGATGAGGAACGTTCCATCATGGAAACTTTACTTAGTTTCCGACGCGCTGGAGCTACCGCTATCCTTACCTATCACGCCAAGGAGGTATTGGAAAAAGGTTGGTTAAAGTAGGTCTGCATTTATAATATAAAATCATTAAATTAGCGACCTTTAAAATATTAGCATAATTTCGGATGTATAAGGAATATAAGCAGTTAAATTTACCTGAAATAGGGAAAGAGATATTAGCACGTTGGGAATCGAAAAACATTTTTGAGAAAAGTATTTCGAACCGTCCAGCCAGCAAACCGTACACATTCTACGAAGGACCGCCTTCGGCCAACGGTATGCCCGGCATTCACCATGTTATGGCGCGCTCTATCAAAGATATTTTCTGCCGCTATAAAACCTTAAAAGGTTATCAGGTAAAACGTAAGGGAGGCTGGGACACCCATGGACTTCCTATCGAATTAGCTGTAGAAAAAACCCTTGGCATCACGAAAGAAGATATTGGCAAGAAAATATCTGTAGAAGAATACAATGCAGCCTGCCGTAAGGAGGTTATGAAATATACCGATGTATGGAACGACCTAACCCAAAAGATGGGCTATTGGGTTGACCTTGAACATCCTTATATTACCTATCAAAACGAATATATAGAAACCCTGTGGTATCTGTTAAAGGAGCTTTACAAGAAAGGACTTCTTTACAAGGGCTACACCATACAACCCTACTCCCCTGCTGCGGGGACAGGCTTAAGTTCGCACGAGCTTAACCAACCGGGCACCTACAAAGACGTAAAGGATACCACTATCGTTGCTGAATTCCGCTTGGACAAATCACAGGTACACCCTATGGTGGCTACCTTGGTTGAATCTGATGATGAAGATGTCGCCTTTATAGCTTGGACCACTACACCTTGGACTCTACCGGGGAACTCCGCATTGGTGGTCGGTAAAAACATCGATTACGTCAAGATTAAGACCTTTAATCAATATACAGGACTACCGGTATCGGTTATTTTAGCAAAAAACTTAATCGCTAAACACTTTAAATCCGAGGGACAAGAAGCTCCTTTCCAAGACTATAAAGTTGGTGATAAAGTAATACCATGGGAAATCGCAGCTGAGTTTAAAGGAGAGGCCTTGGTCGGTCTGCGTTACCATCAATTATTACCTTACATCACCAATGAGGAATTGGTTGAAAAGGCTTTTCGTGTTATCCCTGGCGATTTTGTCACAACAGAAGACGGTACAGGTATCGTACACGCCTCCCCAACTTACGGGGCGGATGACTTCCGTGTATGTAAAGAACATGGTGTACCGGCCATTTTAGTACGTGATGAAAATGGTAAAGATGTTCCTACTGTAGACCGTACAGGTCGCTTTGTCAAAGAAATCACGGATTTTGCAGGTCGCTTTGTTAAAGAGGAATATTACACGGACGAGGAACGTGCAGATAAAGATTTTCGTCCTACAGATGTGCTTATAGCCATCAAATTAAAAGAGGAAAACAAAGCATTTGATGTAAAAAAATATGAACACTCCTATCCACACTGTTGGCGTACGGACAAACCTGTGCTATACTACCCTTTAGATAGCTGGTTTATCCGCACTACAGCCGTCAAAGAGGAGATGGTTGCGCTAAACAAGACCATCAACTGGAAACCTGAGGCTACAGGGACTGGTCGTTTCGGCAACTGGTTAGAGAATTTGGTTGACTGGAATCTTTCCCGCTCACGCTATTGGGGAACTCCCCTACCGATATGGCGTTCTGCAGATGAGAACGAGGAAATCTGTATAGGTTCTTTACCAGAGCTAAAAAGCTTATTGGAACAAGCTATTCAATCCGATATACTTTCAGCAGAAGAAAAAGCAATCAATAGCACTTATTTGGCCAAATTTGAAACAGAAGAATTAGACCTACACCGTCCTTATGTGGATGATATTGTATTGGTATCAGATAATGGACAGAAAATGTTCCGTGAACCCGATCTTATTGATGTATGGTTTGATTCAGGGGCAATGCCTTATGCACAATGGGGCTTGGACCACGACAAATTAGCTGCTGGCGACCCGCTACCATTCAAAGCGGACTATGACAGCGCTTTCCCGGCAGACTTTATTGCAGAGGGTGTAGACCAAACCCGTGGTTGGTTCTTTACCTTACATGCTATATCTACGATGGTACGCGGTTCTGTTGCATTCAAAAACGTTGTTTCCAATGGTCTGGTATTGGACAAAAACGGCAACAAAATGTCTAAACGTTTAGGCAATGGAGTTGACCCGTTTTCAACGATTGAACAATACAGCGCTGATGCCACCCGTTGGTACATGATTAGTAATGCGGCACCTTGGGACAATTTAAAATTCAACATCGAAGGGTTGGATGAAGTTAGACGTAAATTCTTCGGTACACTGTACAATACTTATGCATTCTTTGCACTTTATGCCAATATCGACAAGTTTTCTTATGCTGAACCCGATATTGACCTTGCAAAGCGACCGGAAATTGACCGGTGGATTATTTCCTTATTGAACAGCTTGACGAAAGAAGTCGATGCTTACTATGCAGACTATGAACCTACCAAAGCGGCACGCGCCATCCAAAATTTTGTGGACGAGCACTTAAGCAACTGGTATGTACGTTTATGCCGTCGTCGTTTCTGGAAAGGAGAATACACGGAAGACAAAATATCTGCCTATCAAACACTGTATACCTGTTTGGATGCAATTGCCAAGTTGATGTCGCCGATCTCTCCGTTCTTCTCAGACCGTCTTTATTTAGACTTGAATGCGGCTTCACAGAAGGAGCAACATGAATCTGTGCATTTGGCAGATTTCCCAACGTACCAAGAGAATCTCGTAGATAAAGACCTGGAAGAGAGAATGGCTTTAGCACAGGATATTTCTTCGTTAACACTTTCCTTGCGGAAGAAAAAAGGTATCAATGTGCGTCAGCCATTGAATAAGATACTTTTACCTGTTTTAGATAGTTCTTTCCAAGAGAAGGTGGAAAAGGTAAAAGAATTGATACTTTCAGAGACCAACATCAAAGAAATTGAATTTATCTCGGATACGACGGGTATCATTAAGAAGAAAATAAAACCTAATTTCAAGGTTCTGGGAGCCAAAGTCGGCAAAGACATGAAAGCTGTCACGGCCGCTATACAAGCGTTGACAGATGCTGACATCAATACCTTGGAAAGTACTGGAACTTTGGCGTTAGCAGGTTTACCGTATGCGCTGACAGCAGAGGATGTGGAAATCATTGCAGAAGATGTTGCTGGCTGGCAGGTTGCCAATCTAGGCAAATTGACAGTCGCATTGGATGTCAACATCACCCCAAGCCTTAAGCAGGAAGGGATATCGCGTGAGTTCATTAACCGTATACAGAACTTGCGTAAAGAAAAAGGTTTTGAAGTAACAGACCGTATCAAAGTTTCTTTAACATATAACGCAGATATACAAGATGCTATTACCGAAAATTTATCGTATATTTGCACCGAAATTTTAGCCGATTCACTCGATTGCGTAAATGAGTTGGCTAACGATGGCAATACCATAGAGATAGATGGTGTAGAATTAAGTGTAAACATTGAAAAGAGTTGAGATTATGGAAAGTACTAACGAAAAGACACGTTACAGCGATGCCGAGTTAAAGGAGTTCAAAGATATTATCTTAGAGAAGCTTCGTATTGCCAAAGAAGAATTAGCTGCATTAACATCTACTTTGAGTAGCAGTAATGCAAACGGCACAGATGATACTGCCGGCACTTATAAGACTTTGGAAGATGGTTCCGCAACTTTGGAAAAAGAACAGACCAATCAATTGGCTGCTCGCCAAAAGAAATTTATCGACAACTTAGAGGCTGCTTTGGTGCGTATTGAGAACAAGACATACGGTGTTTGCCGCGAAACAGGCAAATTGATTCAGAAAGAACGTTTAAAAGCTGTTCCGCACACAACTTTAAGTATAGAGGCGAAGAACAAACAATATTAATCATTAATACAAAATGGCCTTTGCAATAAACAAAGGCCATTTTTTTAGTAAAATATGAAAGGCTATACACGACCGCTTACTCTTATTGTACTTGTCTTACTGATAGACCAGCTATCCAAATTTTGGGTCAAATTGAACATGACAATTGGTCAAGACTTCAAGGTTCTTGGCAATAAATTCCTGATTCACTTTATCGAAAATAACGGTATGGCCTATGGGATGGAATTCGGTGGTGAATTCGGAAAATTGTTTTTGACTTTATTTCGTATTATCGCTGTTGCCGGAATTGGTTATGGCCTACATTATATGGTCAAAAATAAATACCATAGAGGGTTTATCCTGAATGTGGCTTTAATTTTTGCAGGAGCACTGGGAAATATTATAGACTCTACATTTTACGGTATACTATTTAGTGAAAGCACGTTTTACCAAAAGGCTGTGCTTTTCCCTGATGGGGGTGGTTACTCCTCCTTGTTCCACGGGAAAGTTGTAGACATGCTATACTTTCCTTTAATAGAAGGAAATTTTCCAGACTGGTTTCCCATCTGGGGCGGTGAACATTTTCTATTCTTCCGCCCAGTCTTTAACATAGCTGATTCCGCAATTTCTATAGGCGTGTTTCTAATTCTCATCTTCCAAAAGCGTTATTTTAAAGAAGAGAAAGCAGAAAAAGAAAGTAGACATAGTGAGATGTTAGAAGATTAAAGAAAATATTTGGACTATGAAGACTAAAAGCACATTCTATTTTTGCATTGCGTTATCGCTGCTTTTCCTTGCACCTATCCGGTCAGCATGGGCTCAAATCAACCAGGATAATCTTAAAAAGCATATCTATTATCTGGCTGATGATAAGATGAAAGGTCGTGCGACTGGCTCTAAGGAAGTGAAGAAAGCCGCAAAATATATCGAGAAACATTTCAAAAAATATGGCTTAGCGCCCAAAGGGGAAAAGGGATATCGGCAGTCCTTTACAGCTAAGGTTCGTCGGGTAGTCGTACCGGACAGTCTTCGTCCCGCGGATAACATCATTGGTTATTTAGATAATGGCGCTCCACAAACTATCGTCGTTGGAGCACATTACGATCATTTGGGACACGGCACTTTCGGTGGCTCAAGAGATACCCTGCACATCGGAGAAATACACAATGGCGCAGACGATAATGCTTCGGGCGTTGCCGGTCTTTTGGAATTGGCACGTCACTATGCGACTAACGAAGAGAAAGAACCCTTTAACTTCTTATTTATCGCTTTCGGGGCGGAAGAACTTGGTCTACTGGGTTCAAAATATTGGACAGAAAATCCCACCATTCCTTTGGAAAATATCCATTGGATGCTCAATATGGATATGATAGGACGCTATAATCCCGATAATGGTCTTGCGGTTATTGGCTATGGTACAAGCTCCAAGTTCCCTGCAATCTTTAAGGATATTACCAGCGATATTAAATTCAACCTAAGCAAAGATGGCAATGGGGGTTCCGATCAAACATCCTTTTACAAAAAAGATATTCCTGTCTTGTTTTTCCATACCGGTGGACACGATGATTATCACAAAACTAGCGATGATCCGGAGAAGATAGATTACAAGGCCATGCAATCAATTCTACAATTGGAAATTGATGTCCTCAATAATTCCATGAAACAAGATAAAATGGATTTTCAATGGACGAACTAAAATCCACTGTTCTTATCACCGGAGCCAACGGTTTTCTTGGGCAAAAACTTATTGAGCAATTGGTAAAAGATCCCAATATTCATGTAGTCGCCACTTCAAAACGGGAGAATCGCAATTTCATTCGAGAAGGCTATACCTATATCCCTTGCGATTTTGAAGACAACAAAGCTTTCAAAAATATGTTGGAGAAGATTCGCCCTGATAGAATAATCCATACCGCAGCTATCAGCAGCGTGGAAGCTTGTGAAAGCAATCCTGAACAATGTCAAAAGGTCAATATCGATACGGTTAGCGTTTTGGGTAATTATTGTAGGGAATTTGACAAACACCTTGTTCACCTCTCTACTGATTTCGTATTTGATGGGACAGAAGGCCCATATCAGGAAACAGATAAGCCAAATCCTTGCAATGCGTATGGACAGAGCAAATTGGATTCGGAACAATGTTTAGAAGCTATTGGCTGCCGAAACGCTATTCTTCGTACCATCTTGGTGTATGGTATAAATGGCGATGTCAACCGTTCCAATCTTGTGCTTTGGGCAAAGGGACAATTAGAACAAAAACAACCTATAAAAGTAGTTGCTGACCAATGGCGTATGCCTACTTTTGTAGATGACTTGGCTATAGCGACTATTCAAGCCATGAAAAATGAAGCTAAAGGAATTTACCATATCTCTGGAGAGGAGATGATGACCGTTTTAGAAGCTGTACAACATGTCGCAGACTTCTGGAATCTTGATCGTTCACTGATCTCACCTATTACAGCTAAGGAAATCGGTCAAGATAAAAACCGACCCCAGACAACAGGTTTTGTACTGGGTAAAGCTAAAAAGGAGTTAGGTTTCTCCCCTACGCCGTTTAAGGAGTCTTTACAAAAGATAGAGGAGCAATTTGGATTTTATAATCGATAAAGAAAAAGGATGTCATACTTCGACAAAGCTCAGCATGACATCCTTTTCCCTTCTATCAGTTATTTCTTCTGTGCATCTATCCGCTCCTGAATCAAGTTCCAGTCGTAATAATGAAACACCTTGCCGTTGCTCATAGCAACTAACATTCCGTTAGGGAATTGACCTCCCAAATTAAGATTGATTGCATCTGCTCCATCACATTCTATAGCCGATACAGGCACATCTGCCAATTTCTCATGTGCATGTGGATTTCCATTGCCCCCATCACGTGCATATACTAAAAAGGAATTATTTTGCTGGTTGGAAAGCAAGATATACCCTGTAGAATCTCCGGTTTTATAGATCGCAATACCTTCATGATCTGATTTAGCATCCTGTTGTGCGAAGAAAGCCAATTCCGTATTGTCGTTTAGCACTGGATCAGCGTAATACTTCCTTACGCCAGCCTGCTCATCAGAGTAATACACATAACCCAATTCATTATCTACCGCAATGGCCTCAATTTCCTTTTTACCACTGTATGTACCAAACTTACGGACAACTTCACCCGTAACAGCTCCGTCGGCTGTGCCGCTCAATTTATATTGCCACAAATATGTTCCTGATGGACCAGTTTTTCGTCCTACAATCGCATAGATTGAAGAAGTTCCCAAAGAATCTTTTTTTGTATATAAAGCAAGCCCCATCCCATCACGCATTCCTTCTCCCTCTTCACCATCAAATACCGAAATTCCACCATTGTCTATTGATTTTAAGTCTGGCAAAGAGAATATTCGGATTTTATGCGACTTTCTTTCGGTAGTCACCGCGATATCTACTTTTTCTCCGTTGATCTCTAGTCCATAGGCAATATCTACATTATTTGGACGCTCCATACCGGTGACTTTATTGACAATCTTGCCTTGCAAATCATAAACATACAATCCGCCACCAACTTCTTTATCCGTGCCGACAATAAGGCTTTTAGTCGGGTCAGTGGGGTGTATCCATATTGCGGGATCATCCGTATCAAATTCTGTAGCTTCAGTTACTACAGTTGGCACTACCGCATCGGAAGCCACTGGTGCGAATCCCGATGAGCAGGAAGCTAAGAAAGCTAAAGCTCCAAAAATCGAAAGAATATTTATTGTTTTTTTCATTGTGTTTTTGTTTTTAATTAAGTAATCAGATTATGATATTGAAGGAAGTTATGGAAGCGAAAAAGATTTCCATAACTTCCTTCACAGATTGTTACAAATCAAATTTCAAACCTAAATTAAATCTTGCCTGATAATACTCCATTTGCGCCGTACGTGACGCAACACCTTGGTAATAACGAAGCGGTTGGTTCGTCAAATTATTTGCTTCTGCGAAAACACGCAATTTAGGTGTGATTTTGTATGAAGCATTTGCATCCAGAAACAACTGCTTGCCATAATAGATGTCTTCAAAAGCATTTCCACCTAGTACATCTATATAAGCCGAAGAATAGTTCAAGGAGATACGGGAAGAGAATCTACTATTCTCCCAAGATAAAGAGCCATTGAACATGTGTGGTGCTGTACCCGGCAACTTCACACCTTCACGCACTTCTCCCTCTTCATTGGTGATACCACGCGCTTTAGAGTTGGTATTCGTATAGTTCACATAGATACCGAAACCTCTTAGGAATGGTCCAGGAAGGAAATCCAGCTGTCGTTGGAAAGCGACCTCAAAACCGTACACATCAACATTATCTCCGTTACGTTCCTGGAATAAACGCCAGTTCTCTCCAGTTGGGATTGGGTTAGGCGTCGTTGGGAAATCCTGTGCGAACATATCTGTTGTGTATTGGCTATTCCGATACGTATAGATGAAGTTTTTCAAATTCTTATAGAACACACCTCCGGAAATAATTCCCACAGAACGAAAATACTGCTCTGCCATGAAGTCAAAGTTGTACGCATAAGTCGCTTTCAGGTTTGGATTACCCGCCAAGATCTCGCTATCTTCCGAGATAACATTGACATACGGGGCTAGGGAATAATAGTTCGGACGTGCTAATGCTGTTGTGAAGGCCGTGCGTAAGATTAAAGATTCATTCGCATTGTATTTGAATGAAAGGCTTGGCAACACGTTCGTGTAGTCGTTCTTATTTCTAATTGTACCTACTAAATCTTCTTCATCCACTACTGCGTTACCCGTATAGTCTATTTTCGTATGTTCCACACGCGCACCTACAATCATCGACAGTTTTTCATTGAAATCTTGATCCCAACGCACATAACCAGCAAAAATCTGCTCTTTAGCTTTGTAATTTGCTGTCAGATATTCTGCAGGTACTGGTTCTTCTTCATACAACGAAGAATTCTTTAGATCCAACCCACCTAAATAATTACGGTCAGGGAAGTATCCTGCCACATATTGCTCGCCCGGTTGAAAACCTTTACCATCAAAATATACATTCGGAATATTATCAAGTGAACCAAGCTTCTCCGATGGATTGTATTTATAAAAGATATTATCACGAGATTTATCTTTCAAACGCATACGAAGCCCTGTACGGAAACGGCCTTTTTGCTCCGCAATAACAGACAATGGAAAACGGAAATTAACTTTCGCTCCAAACTCCTCCTCTTCGGTATAGTTATGGTTCTCGGTAATTTGTCTCAAGCTAAACAAAGATGGATTTTCATTCGCACCAACCAATGGTTTGCGTTCATCTGTCAAGTCTTGGGTCATTGGCAGCTCACCGCTGTCCAATTTAAATCCCATGTAACGCTCATTTGGTCTATCTTCACTGGCAATAGCGTAATTGGCAGACCAATCCAAGTCAAGCTTTGCATTCAGGATATGCTCTCCGCCGATAGCATAATTCTGTACAGTTTGACGCTCAAGACGTGCATTTTTGTTTTTATTATTGTCGATACCGCCTTTTGTTTCGCGACGAATATCACCCGAATAACCGATTATTTCATTGTCATCATTATACTCAGCACCGATTTTACGATATTGAACACGGTAACGATTCTCCAAATCATCACGCCAGTTGTACATCGCATTGGCATAAAGGGAATGTCTGTCGTTGATTTTATAATCGAATGCCAAAGCTGTACTTCTACGGATACGTTGCACATCATACTGACGGATATCCATATCCGACATAAAGATATTATTGTATTTATCCTGCTTCCATACGCCTTCCACATTGTCGGAACCAAAACGGTTGTTATTGTACGAACCACTAAACACGATGCCCATCTTACTGTTGGCAAAACGGTTTCCGTAAATCAATCCAGCAGTATAATTTGCTTTCTCACGGATAGGTCCATAACCTCCTGCCACGGTAGCTGAAATACGCTGTCCGTTGGGCGATGCTCTAGTAATCAAGTTGACCGAACCGCCGATAGCGTCTGCATCCATGTCCGGGGTCAATGTCTTACTAACCTCTATCGTAGAAATCATATCTGCGGGGATAAGGTCCATCTGCACATTACGGTTATCGCCTTCCGCAGACGGAATACGGTCGCCATTTAAGGTTACAGAGTTCAGGTTCGGTGCCAAACCGCGGACAATAATATTCCGCGCTTCGCCTTGGTCATTCTGCATGGTAATCCCTGGAACACGCTTCAAGGCATCCCCGATATTCGCATCAGGGAAACGACCTACTTGATCAGAAGAAATCACATTGGAAATATTCTCATTATTCTTCTGTTGGTTAAGCGCACGAGCCTGTCCTTTCAGAATATCCCCCATCACGACAATTTCAGAAAGGGTATTACTCGATAGTTGCAAGGCCAATTGCACATCATTTTTCTGCCCTGCTTTTACAGTCAGTTTGGTTTCCAAAGGTTGGTATCCCATATACACGACAGACAAGGTATAGGCTCCTTCAGGAACGTCCAAAAATTCGAAGCTACCATTTTGTGTTGATACCGTGTAACGGTTGGTCTCTACAATACGGATCGTTGCTCCCGGCAAAGATAAATTGTCGGCCTCATCGATTACTTTACCTGTCAACACAGTCCGTTGTCCGTAGGTAAGCATCACGATAAGTGTTAAAAACAAGGTTGTAAAAAATCTCATAGTTTGTTTCTTAAAATTGCGACAAAACTAAAGACCCTATATAAACAAGACGTTGTTTAAATGTTAACTTAATATGAATTATACGTTTGTTAACGAACTCCTGCGAAACACAAACAGATAACTAAAACGCATCATTTAATTTCACTAACTTTGTCCCAACGTATGAATACACAGAAAGAAACAAATCAAAAATTTGCAAGAGAATCCTACACGGAAATGAATGAACTCGTACTGCCCAATGACACCAATACATTTGGCAACTTAATGGGCGGACGGTTACTCTACTGGATGGATATATGCTCAGCTATGGCTGCACAAAAGCATTGTAAGAATGTCGTGGTTACTGCTTCCGTGGATAATGTGTCTTTCAAACGCTCCATCAAATTGGGTGAAGTAGTCACGATACAGGCACAAGTGACCCGAGCTTTTAATACTTCAGTAGAAGTGCGCATGGAAATCTTTGCCCAAAACCTTCCGGAAGGAACGAAAGTGAAATCCAACGAAGCTTATTATACTTTTGTTGCCATCGATGGCAACAATAAACCTGTTCCCGTGCCTCAGCTTATCCCGGAAACGGACGAAGAAAAGAAACTTTTCGACGAGGCGCTTCAACGCCGGGAGCTACGCCTCATCCTCGCTGGTAAAATGGAAGTGAAAGATGCGAAAAGCATCAAGAAATTGATTAGTACGGTAAAGACCGTGTAATTTAGTTTATCCCATGATTTTCTAAAATCATGGGATAAATACGACCTCTTCGCTTAGTTCACTTTCCGTTCCCTGCATATTGATCGTCGTTACATAATAGTAGTATGTAATACCTTTTTTAATCTCATTATCAAAATACTCCAAAGCCTCTCCTTCAAGCTTTGTTAGCAAAGCAGGCGGTGTCTCTCCACTGCTTCTATAGATATGATATCCTGCCATTGGCGCGTAACTACCGTCCCATTGCAAAATAACCCCATCTCCTTCATCAGCCACATATAAACGCAGTTTAGCCGGAGCTAAGGGCTTCTCGGGTATCTTTTCAACACGCATCGGGGTACTCAACGCACTATATGTGTTTGACCCGACAACCAACCGTACAGCATATTCATAGCTGCCTGCCGTACTCAATGTATCTACATACTCATTCAGTTGCACCACGGCTATAGGCTCATCTGGAAATACACTATCCGTAGCCCCCTTTCTAAAAACCTCATAACGATCTATCCCGGCAATTCTCTGCTCCATATCCATCCAAGTAATGGACAGCTGCTCTTTATCCTGCCAGATATATCGCAATTGATAAGGGCTTTCGAGTTTTGTTTTCACATTAGGTGGTATAGACAGATTGACTACTTCTGAAAGCGGACTCAATGACTGTGTGTATGACACCGCTGTTACAGCATAATACCCCTGCACATCTCCGATCGTAACAGAAGTATCACGATAGGTAAATCGGACACTATCTTTTTCAATGGGAATAAAATCACTAATCTGCCTTAGCGCACCATCACTATCAAAACTTCTGTAGATATAAAAACCCGCGACATTCGTTGTATCCACATGTTGCCAGCTCAATGTTGGAAAATCCGATTCCATGTATACGCTGACCTGTGTCGGTGGCAAGAGATTGACAATACCCGTGTATAGTCCCGAAACACGTGCCGTAGGAAAGGAAACTGTAGATTCACCTTGCATAACAAGCTGATAATAGTAATTCTTACCACCTCTGACATCTTGATCCACATATACTGTATCCGTAACAGGTAATGTTGCCAACAGTGTAAAATCACTGTCATAGTTATCACTGCGATAGAGCAAGATATTCTGCAAGGCATAGCGCTGTTCAAGCGGCTCCCAATAAATTTTAATTCCCCTGTCAACCGCAGCAGTCCTTACATTAAATCCACGGGTAACGTTACGCATTCCGCCCACCTGTAAAGAGACCGTATCCGAAGAAGTTCCGACATTTCCATACAAATCTTTACCTTGTATATAATAATCATAGCGCAATGTTTGTAAAGCTGTAGTATCCTGAATAAAATAAATAATAGAATCACCTTGTTCTGTTGTGTTCATCCCTCTTGTGCTGTACACTTGCTTAAACTCTGTATCCGTCCCCCTTTCTTTACGAAAAACCTCAAAAAGAGGGGCTGCATCTGTTGCGTGAGAGCGAAATCGCAAAATAGGAAAAGCTTCTCCCGGGTCAATCTCCACTGTTTCCATAGCTGCAAACTCCGTTTTAGGAAGTGTATATAGCAACTGCCCTTCATAACCGTCTTGCTCTGTCTGAATTTGGTAAGTATACTGTTTTCCCAACACTGCTGTCGTATCCAGAAAGCCCAGACCAAACCCAATACTGATCTGCGGAATGTCCAAACTTAGGAACTGTGGTTGCTTCACCGGATCCTGCCAAGCTTCCCACAGTAAGATGGCTAAGCTATCCTTAAAGACCCCAGATTCAGGGAATAAATAAAGATGATCCTTCACCCGTTTCTGCACATCAATATCGGATTGCGCGGGATATACCCGCAATACCGGGCTGAATTCCGTTTCTCTTTCCATTTTCCTCAATACCCAATAACCTTGCTTAGCGAACGTAATATCCTTTACGTCCACATATACACCATTAGGTGTACCCACCATACGTACCTTACCTTCCTGCGCCCATAGCACTTCCCCTATCAGTACTAAGCATAGTATCCATATTATCTGTTTCATAGTCGTCTATTAATAATCAAAATCAGGATCTTTACTACACGAGCCGCTGCCTCGGCTAAACTTAAAGTCCACACCTTCTTTCGCACAGCTTGAACCGGCACACAAGGTCAATTGCCCCATAACCGAGACATTGATACCCTTCTCAATAAAAGCACACCAGACACGCGCAGCAATCGCTGCGGAAAAACAACCTGTTGCGCTAATAGACGGTTTTCCACCTGTATTCTTAAATGTAGCCTTAACGCCTACTTCTGCATCTACACTACCGCTTACGCCACATACACCTCCCAATACTGCCATTCGGGCGTAAGCATGGGCAAACAACATCGCACCAATCCCAACTTCTTGCTCTTGTTTGTTAAAGCTACCATATACCCTTGCATCAAATCCGGCACCAAAACCAACTTCAAAATCTGCCACAACAAAATTAACTCCAAAACGTGTTTCAGGAATAATGTCTTTCCGACCTGTAAACAAGAAACCACGGAAACCATTTTGTTTAAATACTTTTGGCAGCTTCTTCACATAGGACATACTGGTGAATTTTGCTTCCATCTGTGGCGTAACCGTATTGTAGTTACCAATACCGATACCTACAGCCAGAGGGAATATCAGCGGAACGGCCGGCACATTAAGATCTGCTCCGGCGAAGAAGTACCATCCCTCGCGTTCAAACAGCATCTCCATCTCCACCTTATTCAGAATAACCGCTCCAGCCACTAATTTCGGCATACTTAGCGCTCCAAACACGCGTCCTGTCTTGAAATCAAAGTCAAATTTAGCTCCACTAAAACCGCCGCCATTCTGCGCCAGACCATCAGCAAGATTGTCCACCGGCAATTCTTCCTGGAGAGCCTTCACCGCCTGCATGGCCACTTGTTTGGTTTTCTGCTTAGCTGCATCGACAATATCAATCCCTACTGCTCCTTTCAGCACGCCATTCAGTTGCAGGAATCCACCAATAGGATTACCATCGATTATGGTATTAACGGCATTCATTCCTTCTCCGGCCAACCGCATTTTTGCCGCAAGCGCATCGTAATATTGCTTGCCTGTCTCTCCTAATTTAAGTATCTCATTATAGGTATCATTTGCACTTTTTAAGCTGTTTTCGATAAATTCACGGCTCTTACGGACGGTTTCGTCCTTCAAGACTTCATCTAAGAGTTCTGCTGCAAATTCCTCCCCTTTCTTCCGATATTCACCAATGACGACTTCGGCCTGTTTCTTCACTGCGTCTGCTGCTTGTGAGATCACTTCCTCGGCATATTCCTTCGCCTCCTCAGCGACTTGATTTGCGACCTGCTTCGCCGCACTCTGAACACCCGATGTTACCATACTGACCAGATTAGCCTTCAGCGATGCGTCTGACCCCGGAATCTGTATCTCACCTGCTATACCCAAGCCGCGACCGCCAAAAAGTTGCGCATCAGCACCGGATATGCTTTTGAACTTTGTGCCTCCATCACCAATAAAAGAAAACTCCAACGGCGCAATAGATAACCTCGGTGTCCCACTATCCGTAGCATAGTAACTAATGGAGCCGTTGATCGCATCCATCAGTTTCGGCAGGTGCAGGTTAATCGTACCGTTCATGACCAAACCTTCTTCCTTACTAAAGAAAGAACCCGGCGTAAACGACATCTGGCTTTGGATAGTAATCGGTTTCGCATTTTGGCTAAAACCAAAGACCTCCTCATTATTACTCAAAACGGACACATAGCCAATCATTATCTTATCCCCCGCTCTGGTCATTCCCGGCAATTTCTCTATACTTGCTGCCGTACCCTTATCGTTCCTCAACGTGAACTTAAAGTGCCCTTTTCCCGGTATGTTCCCCACATCCGGATCATAAGCAAACACCACCTCTGTTCCTTTCTCCAAGGTTAACGGAAGGTTTGCCCGTCCTCCAACAGTAAGATTTTGTTTGGAAACATCCGTTTCATCGAATACCAACTCATTTGTCTCTGACAAGATGGACAATTTCTTCAGGTTAAGGTCTGTCTTGCCAGTCAGGATTTTATTATTCCGCAGAACAATACCCCCTGAATTAGGCGCCAACGACCAGGACTCACTCATAACTGTCCATTGCTCCAACTTGAACTCTAAAGGTCCATCGCCTTTCACAGGCAGCAACTTATCTTTTGTAATAATCGCCTCCCCTGCATTTAAAGCTAGGGAAATGCCGCCTTGAATTTTTGGTTTTAAGGTCAGGAACAGATGAATACTATCGTTTTGAACAAAGGATTCCCTTTCTCCGGATATACCGCTCTCGCCATCAAAACCCAGGTATTTGAACGTTATCGCTTTCCCTTGGTCTTTTGTAATGGCGTATTTGTGCCCAACCTCGGCTGTAGCGCCTGATTGAAAAGCTTCTATTTCTTGTTTATTGGAACCGCTATGCGCGTATTTTCCCAAGTAGAAATCCTGGCCACTGATTGTCATATAGCTCGTCGGAAAATTAAACGAGTTATCAATCAAACGAACCTTACCACGAATTGTACCGGCGGTATCAGTATTCCCCTTGCTCAGCTGTATATACTCCGCATGGCCCTCCAATTTTGCATGGAAAGATTTGAATGCTGAAATCCGCACATTCTTTTCTACCAGATTGACTCTCTCCTCTACGGGAACAGCTTTCGGCACTTTATTGGCATTAACGGCAGCCGACTTACCCACCTGAACATCTTTAAAGCTCAAAGCGAACTCCTGCCCATCCAATTGTTTTCCTTTGAAATCCGCATTTTCAGGAATATTAATTAAATCTCCTGAGATCAGATAACCCTCATCCCTCGCCTGCAGTTTCTTGATACGCACATCAAAACCGTACAAACGACTGATGTCTATGTCTTTAATCTCATTGATTGCAAAATTAACCACTTGCGATTCCTGCTGGATGGTGATTTTCCTACTTACACCTACAAAAGTTCTATTAGGTTCATTATAGCTTGCCGACACTTGTATTTGTGGGTTCTTCTGTGCCACCTTGGCGGCAGCTCCTCTTTGTAGTTGTGGTACACGTACGGGGCGAGGTTCGGGTATCAATAAAGTATAATTACCGTTTGCATCAGTAATGGCTTGACTTTCTGAATTAGCTCCTGTGCCCTGCTCTAAATAGACCACTGCACCTTCAACAGGTTGATTATCATCAGCAAAGGAGACCTTACCTTTCAATACATTGGCCCGATCCACAGTAACGTTTACAGTTTTGACTTTCTGGTTGTCTACACTGGTCACGTTATTGAGGCTGGTCGGCATAAAAGCGATTTTTTCGACACCAATTGTTTGTCTATCAGCGACATTATCCGCTTTACCCGATTTCTCCGCTTTTGATTTCGGCAACTGCACATCATCATTGGTAACATAGATATTAAAGTTTGACGTGGAGTTATTAACAAATTCAAACAAAACTTCTCCATTTCCGTTGGTTCGCTTAAAGTCATCCCCCCCACCTTCAATATATACTTTTGCATTTGGTATACGTGCGCCATCTCGTGTTTTTACCACGACATTAATCTTATGTTTGCGTCGTGTCAACTTGAAATCACCAAGATTAGCTTTAGGTTCCTTCGCATGCACTGCTGCCGTCAATGGCATATAGGCAGGATCGTAAGGTAGGATCATGATAGAATCCGGCTTTGTCGGTAAGTCGATAACAAACCGCTGATAAGGGTAATGTAGCATCAATTGCCATTGGTTCAGGTTCAACAGGTCGGTGGATGCCTGAGAAGAAAAACCGGAAGTGGCAGACGCGGTATTGCTGGATTTTGCACTACCGCTATACAGCACCTGCACATCTTCTCCATACTTGCTATTCGACAATACAGCGGCTTCCACGATGTTAACCCCCAAATCCTTCTTATCCGCTACCGTCACCGTAGTTGTTACCTTGCCTTGCGGATTTTTGGTAGCCGTAATCTTACTACCGCTATTTCCTATGTTGATAGCTTTCCCGGTGTTCACACTTCCATTCACTGTCGCCTGAAAATTGGTTTGAGCCAACTGCCCCGCAACGATATTGAGCGACGAGTTGAACGCGACTTCTTTTTGTAAGGCTCCTTCCGTATCAACCCATCGCCCGTTCACTTTCAATTTGACACGTGCCGTGACCGGTTCGCCTGTTTCTGCATCCATCACATAGCCAAATGCACCTCTGCCCAATGGATTAAGCGCAAAATTCCGAACAATCTGCTTACCGGACAGCCCCGGTTCTAAAACACCAATGTTATCTGTTTGCGGCTCATATCCCGGCGCAGCGATACTGATCTCATTCTTTTTAGACGTTGTAACCGTACCACTATTTATTGCATCCGGATTAAAAGAACCTATTCGTTTCTCTAAATTCGGAAAAGAATAGTATCCATTCTCATCAGTAGTGGCCCATTCTTCAAACAGAAAATCATAATTATTGTTATGATAGGATTTTCCATTCAGTGCAACACGTGCTTTCACCTTGACACCTTTTATTCCCAAGGTCGTGTAACTATCCGTTACACGGCCACGGATGAGTGTAGATTTTGGCACCAGCCGGAATAAGTACTGCTGCACCTCTTCTGGATTCAGGTCTTTATTGAACAAAATATCCGGCGTACGAGATTCAGGCTCAATACCTCGAACATCGTCTTTTACATAACGATTGGCACGGGCACTCTGCAGCAAGAAGTAATCCTGATGGAAGGAAACATCATTCTCTCGTCCACGCGCATCAGCCTCCAAAAGATATTTTAATGATTTTTGACCGCTCATATAGGACAGGCGCACCACATCTTTAAACTCTATGATACCGCGATCATCACTAAGTTGTCCTTCGCGCATCAACAAGTGTGAATATAAGCTATGGAGAACTGTTTGCTGGGCAGCCTGTACTACCACCCCGCTGCTCAGCAACGTTCCCGAATAATTAGCGCCTATATTAGCCGTATAGGATAAGAGGGTTAATCCTTTACCTGTACTTGATGAGCCACCTGCAGGAGCGGATGGCGCTGCCGTATTGTTATAACCTGAATTTGGTGCTGACGTATTGACATTTGCCTTCATGTTCTTATCCAGTCCCGGAATTGTAGGCAAATATTGCTGGTTTTGAAATCCACCATCAAAATACAGATTGACAGGCACATTGGCAAAAGGTTTTGCTGTCTGCGGATCGGTTTCCCGATCGACCCGACTTACCTGAACCCGGATATGATGTGTTTTTACAAAAGAAGTATACGTTCCTGCATCTTTACTCTCCCAGGGCTGCACGACAATCGCTTCATCCGGCACACAATAATAAGGCACATCCGGCACAAGTCGATACACCCGGCGGATCTCTACGTTCATAGATGAGCTTAAATCGCCATAACCTGTGCCATATACGCCATCCATATACTGACCAGTGGGATCGGCATTCGGGAAGTCAAACTCAAAGTTCCCGTCTTGATCTGTCATAACCGTCTGTACGACCTTGTAATTGTCTTCCGCCGCTTTCCCTCCAACATCAAGAAAAGAGCCCTGTATAGCCGTCTCCACCTTGGCGGTACTCAAAAAGTTTTGGTAACCAAAATTAATCAATTGTCTATTCACCGATGCATAGTAGCTACCACCAGTCGTGTATCCCAAATTACTTACACCTAATGCAGTTGTCGATTTTTCCCTATAATCATAGAATACCACCAGCTTCAACGGCATATTGGCATAAGCCTGTGCCGGTATTCCCGGTTTATTCTTATAAGCATACTTTAAAGTACCTGTCAGTTTCGTTCTCGGCGGCGTATGCAATTCTTTTTCCAACGTCAGGTACGCCGTTTCCGGTTGTTTGTCATAACGGTAATCTGCCCACTTGTCTTTCGTATACGCCCCCTGAGTTACACCGGTGCCAAATACAGATGTGCCTTTAGCCGTAACCGTCAGAGCAGGCTGATTAGCAGCCGACACCTGTTTTGTCGTGCTTGTTGTATTGATTGCCATATTCACACCTTTCACATTTGCTGTTGTGCTGATCTTAGGGGTGGCGGACAGGCTGTTCTTCACCGCATTCACCACAGTTGCATTTGTGGTATATTGAACAGCCTGGATATTATTCAGCTTTACGTTCTTGTCTGTAGCAGAAGCCGAAAGACCATTCGAGATGTCCTTAAACGAGGTTTCCCTCAACACGACAGCTCCATCCATCAGCACGATCTTATAATTATAAGGATCCGATGGCAAGTTCTTAAACAACGAATTAAACGTTACATAAGCCTCGTTGGCATTTTTCTTGTCATTAAGTATAGGTGTCTTCCTTTCCGCAATCAATACCTTGCCATCCTTTATAGCCTTTTCGTATAGTTCATCTGAAAGAATATCACCTTCATATTTCGGTATGCCGTAGTGTGCTTCTTCTTTGTATTGCTGCTCTCTATAAATCCGAACAGTCGCATTCTCTACATAATCCCCTTTTAGGTTATTAAACACTTCGCGCACATTCACTTTGAGCGAATAAGCATTCGCGTCTAAAGTAATCTGCCTCAAGTCTCTTTCTCCACCCGGAGTAAAGTTATAGAGCTCCGAGCTGGCTTTAAAATGCGGATTAAGCACCGCTATCTTATAGAATACGCCAACCTTACCTTTCAGGTTTTCTACATATCGATTTAACAGACGATTGGAACTACCACCGCCATGAACCAGATTTTGATCCCATTTATCTGTTGGAATAACTCCCGCACTATCTAATGCTGTAAAAAAGCAAGGTAACTCAAAATTGCCATCTGCATCGGTGGTCACGTACTGCCCGCCAAATACTTCTTCGTTATTGAAGAAGGAAGCAGCACTTCCACTGAGTTCCTTCGGTTGTGTCAATCCATTAGGATCATCTGAAACCGTTGCATAAACCTTACTTAGGTATACACGTTCATTTGCTATCGGATAAACCTGTCCCGTTAGGTCATCTTTGAATTGATATACCAACCTACCTTTTATCTTTGTGGTATCGCGGTGTATCTTGGCATCAAATAAGAAATCAACCAGATTACTCCGGCCTTCATTTTCAAAAAGAGCTTGCTGATTGGGGTCTTTAGCGATGACTTCGACTTGATAGTTTTCATTGCGCTCAAGCAGCGGCATCTTCGTAAAGTCATAGATTAGCTCACTTGCCCCGATGACTTTATGCGAATAAAAAGGTAACGACTGAATGGATTTATTTTTTCCTCCGGCTTGATCCCCGTGATAGAAATTAACGGTGTATTCTGTTTGTGCAGGTGCTTCAGCTATGGGATTCCACTGTACCGCAAACTGTTGTTGCCCGCTGAAAGTACCTTGATGTTCCGGAGAAATAATCAGCGGAGCTTTCAACAGGTTGCCCATATACGTAAAAGACATCACCTCGCTAATCCCGCGGTTGCGGAAATTAGACATCCCCGTAGGGTCTACCGCCTGCACAACCATTGCGTATTTTCTACCCGGGATCAGCGCCGGGTACTGTGGCCCATAGAGCAGCATATTGCTGTTCAAGGTTTCTTCGTAGTGTGCACGCGTAGACTGTATGGCATCGTTCGGATTACGTGGCGTAACCATCTCCACAATCTTAAGCTTATACTGTATAAATGGAGAAGAACCCGGAGGAGTTGTCCAAGTGATGGGAAGTGCCTGCACGCCCTTAGTATCTACCTTTTGTTCATTATAAGGCGTCAGTATACGTGGTGGCTCTAGGTCCGTTATCCGAATTGTGGTACAACCTGTTTGCTCAGGGCTCAGGGGTTGCAGGGTCTGATATTGCAGTGCTCGGATACAGAGCGTATAACTTCCTTCCAGCAGTCCCAATCCCCTTGTCATATCTGCACGGCTGATACCGGTATAGTCTATTTTATTCACATCAAACAGAAAAGCAATATCATTACCATTGAGGTTAATGGTCTGCCCCGGCTGGATGACGATAGGGCTTGGACTCCGATAGCCCGGTTTTACCCAAGCAGCAATACCGTTATCACCGGTAATCCTTGCCGTCAGTTGCACCTGTACTTCCGAGGTGGAAGTATTCGTTAGCGTCACCACCATCAAATGAGGCTGCGAGGCATAATCCGTAACCCTGCTGAGATATGGAGGAACAACATGTGCATTAATCTGCACTTGCGCTTGTGCACAAACAACAGTAAGCAGTGTCCACAAAAGGCACAAAGCAAATCGTATAGTAGACAAATAGGTTCTCATAATCCAAAATTCAATTGATAGGCAATCTCTCCTCGGGTTTCGGAGAAGGATGGGTTCACACCCGTCACTGCACTGCCTGGGTTATTGTTCGTAAAATAAACCATCGCACGAATGGACTGTAGCTTATTGATAGCATAGCTAACATTAAGCGATCCATTGAAAATATTACTCTTCGTATCATTGGACTTACCCAACATATAGCTGAGGTTAGTTCCAGCAGAAATTTTATTGTTCGGCAAAAGATAGTTCCCTCCAATGGTAACGCCTTGATAGCTGTTCGTAACCGCTGCACTTTTGAGATTCGTATAGCTTAAGCTACCATTGAATGACATCCGTCTTTTGGGTAGTGACAGGGTATAATTCAAAAGGTATTGTCCATTCCGTATATCCCTGCTGGGAATGTCGGGATTATTATCAAAGTAGCTGTTATAATCGTTCATATTGCTGAAATTTGCTGACAGCAAGAACATCTGTATCTTTTCAGGACTGCTGATGGTGAAACGCGGCATGATGCCCAAAGTCCGTGTGGTTTGTACGATTTTAAGGGAATCTGCAAATCTTAAAGTGTTCGGTCGTTGGTTATTGGAGAAATTACTGAAATTGACGTCCACACCTAAATTTTTGGTCAACTCTGCCGAAGCGCTACCCGAGGCAATAACCCTTTTAGAAGTGGATTCCTTTTGCAGACGGACATTGTCCTGCTCAATACCGACACTGGCATTTATCCGAAATTTACCCGAAGGATGATTATAGTTCGGGCTAATCGTCAGGTTTTCAATATCGTTGGTAAAATAATAGGCTCCCATGGAGGTAAAGCCCGGTTCGATCCGTCTATAGTTTGCTTTGATTCCGTAATTTCTTGCCTGATAACCCAAGCCCGCATTAAAGGCCAAAAACCATTCGGAAGTACCGTTGATGTCCAGAAAATCGCTGAGCCTGCGTAAAGTTTTATCAGGAATCGAATCCAGTGTAAGCGTAGAATTCAAATCGCGCGTCAACAGACTTATTGCTCCATCACTTTCTATAAAAAACTGCTGAAACAGCGTAAATTTACCTCCATAGCTTAAAACCGAGTTGCCTGCCGGTTTTACCCTATCCTCAAAGCCCAATATGCCACTTGGCAAGCTCGTACTATCATCTTTTGCCCGGAGGAAACTCAAATCCAAAAAACGATCGGCAGTACCATATCCTAATTTAACAGCCAGCCCTTTTCGCGTAAAGGCAAAAGGCACCAATGACATGCTGGCCGTATCGATAACAGTCGCCCGATTCAACCGACCATACATCACACCAAACCTTAATTTTCCCGGATTCAGTTCTATTCCTCCACCAAGCATGGTATGACCGGCCAGGGTATACGGAGAAAATGTCACATTGCGATAACCTCCATGCAGTGTTATCCATTTATAAGTTGGGCTAAGACCATATTGGTTAAATGGCTGTTGAAAGGAGGTTTGTTTCTTGCTTACGGTGAAATTAAAAGGAATAGTCCAACCATAGATAGAGAGCGTAGGACTTCCACTTAGAAAGTAGTTAAACGGCTCCATGCGGTTAGCAATACCACTCGCTCCATAAAACATACCCCGCAATTCCACGCTACCATTAAAGGCAACCGGGCGTTGTGAGGCAATATTGGTGAAATCCTGGGCTACTAAAAGCCCAGGAATCAAACCTAACCAAACCATTAACCATATATGAACTTTTTTCATAACACATGCGGGTTATCGAAATTATCAACCTAATTCGGGATATTAAATGCTGCTTTCACTTGATTAAAATCCTTAAAATTGACTTTAGCGCTTGCCTGTATACTACCTGGAATGAGGACGTAACGATACACAGCATCATCTACATAAATTTTCGAATTTCTTCTTGCATTAATACTTATACGGCCTGAATATGCTGTATAATAAAAACCAGTTGTGGGAGCACTATCAGATCCTAACTGATCAACAAATATTAAGTCACCACCTTTCATGACACCTCTATAGACTAAAACCTGTCCACGGTGAAGAATCTCATCTTTCAATTGCGGAACATCAATATCAAAGTAGTAACAGTCGTCACAACTTGGTTTAATCCAGTCGCTATAAATTACATTGGCCGTTCCTGCAGGGCCTTGAGGACCGGCAGGACCACGTGGACCAGTAGGACCAGCAGGACCTCTCACGCTGAGAATAGCACTTCCCCATCCACTTGTCGTTTTAGGCCCATATATATTCCCAGTTGCTGTATCCAAATAGAAATCGCCCACAGTTCCGATAGAGCTTGACGGTGCTCCTGCTCCGGCAAGTATTTTAGACCCATCTTTACCTGCGGTACCAGTAGCTCCTGTTGCACCCGTAGCGCCTTTCAAGTTTACAGGCGTTCCCCAGCCCGAGGCTGTCTTAGGACCATAGAAGAGGCCGTTGGTGCGGAAGTAGAAATCGCCATTCTTTCCTAAAGCTGCATCTGGAGCATTTGCTCCACTATAAATACGCGAACCGTCAGCACCTTTTACACCTTTTAGGTTGATCGCCGTACCCCAACCCGAACCTGTTTTAGGTCCATAGAAATCGCCTGTTACCGTATTGAAATAGAAATCACCGTTTCTACCCAGATTCGTTGCCGGAACAACCGTACCACTCAGTATTTTTGAACCTGCAGCTCCGGTAGCCCCCGTGGCTCCAGTTGCACCCGTAGCTCCTTTCAAGTTTACAGGCGTTCCCCAGCCCGAGGCCGTCTTAGGACCATAGAAGAGGCCGTTAGTACGGAAGTAGAAATCGCCGTTCTTTCCTAAAGCTGCATCTGGAGCATTCGCTCCGCTATAAATGCGCGAACCGTCAGCACCTTTTACACCTTTTAGGTTGATCGCCGTACCCCAACCCGAACCTGTTTTAGGACCATAGAAATCGGCTGTTACCGTATTGAAGTAGAAATCACCATTGGCGCCCTGACCCGTTGTCGGAGCAACCGTACCACTCAGTATTTTTGAACCTGCAGCTCCGGTAGCTCCCGTAGCGCCTTTGGCTCCTGTAGCCCCTTTCAAATTGGCAGGTTTTCCCCAACCGGATGATGTCTTTGGCCCATAAAAATCACTATTGGAAGTTCGGAAATAGAAGTCACCTACATTTCCTAAGTTAGAGGTGGGTGCATCTGTACCACTAAATATACGCGATCCATCATCCCCTGCAGCTCCTCTCTCTCCGCGTTCACCACGCTCACCTCTTTCTCCCGGCAGTCCTTGTGGACCAACAGCACCTTCTTTTGTGCACCCTGCTATAAAAATAAACAGGCCTATTCCCATAAGAATTGCCCTAAAAATGTTTTGCGTTTTCATATCGAAATATTTATTTTTTAGTTGTTAGCTTAACTTAGAATCCGCTCATAGAGAGAGTTCACAAAACAAATAGAAAGAATATTTCTTTACGCTTTTTCAAGAATGAGCAAACAGGGATTTTTAATGCGTGAAAGTCTGAATTGGGTGAGGGAATACCGAAAGTTTATAGCATAGCAGGAAGCAACATGGTTACTTTTACTGTATAACCGTCTTCCTCTGGTTGATTATCGATGGTAAAGAAAGCACGTTGGCTTGCTAACTGACCGTTCAGCATATTTAGCCGATGTTCGACCCCTTTTAGTCCGAAGGATGTGGTCTTAAAAGGAGAGGAATCCGAGACCGAAGTCGAATCAAACCCGACACCATTATCCAATATATCGATGACAATAGAATCTTCCTGCTCAGTAACACGTATCAGTATCTTTCCCGCGCCTTGCAGATGCCGGATACCGTGATGAACAGCATTCTCAACAATAGGCTGGATAATCATAGAAGGGATTTTTACGCTTTGCTTTTCCAGTTTTTCATCCACCTGAATCTCGAAACTGAATTTATGGTCGAAGCGCTCCTGTTCTAATTGCAGATAGAGCTTGACCAACTGCAATTCTGACACGATGGATACTAAAGCAAATTGCGAATTTTCCAAGACAATACGGCTTAATGCGGCAAACTTATGGATCAATTTGCTTGCGCTACGGGCATCATTCTCCACGACATAAGCCTCAATGGAATTCAGTATATTAAAAATGAAATGCGGATTCATCTGCGAACGAATAGCCTTTAGTTCGCTTTCATACAGCTGTTGCTTAAATTCCGATTCTATTTTCTCCTGTTTTTCCCTTTCCAATATTTGTGCCTGCTCTTTTATCTGTTTCTCGTTGGCTTCCAGTTCCTGCTGTAGCGTCACGGTGAATGCCCTTTGCAACTCGTTCACTTGTTTCTGTTGCTTGATGCGATAGGCCTGAAAAAGAAAGATAACCAAAAAACATATCCCTGCAACCATAAACTTGAACCATAAGCTCTGGTACCAATTTGTTTTCACATATACAGGTATACCCAGCACCTTTTCAGACCAGTTGCCGTCCAGATCACCAACCTTCAGATAAAAGGTATACTTCCCTCCGGCTACATTGGTATAAATCGCCTGTTGGAGATCATCGGCTATTACCCAATCTTCATCTACCCCATCCAAACGATAAGCATATCGCAGGTGATTATGTTTTACAAGTGCAGGTGTAGAAAATGTAAATGAGAACGTATTCTCTTTTGCGTTCAGCCGAATGGCATCCTGCAAAAGGCGGTAGGTATGGTCCTTATTCAATACTTTAAAGGCACTAATTAAGGGAGAGAAAGCGGAAATATCCGTATTATATACATCTTTCATTTCCCCCTTTATCAATCCTTTATCTGTTAGCCAAATAATATTTTGGTCATCAAAATAGAAATTAGACACACGAAACCGTTCCGGCGGGAACACGCCATCACCCGTGCGCAGTTGTGAAAAAGTGCGCTGCTCGGGATGAAAAATCATGACCCCATCGGGTGTTTGCATCCAGATGCGATTCTTATCGTCAGCCTTTAATGCATAGGCATATACCCATGGGAATTGGTTATTGTCCCTATCCTGCCGAAAGGTAACCGAGTCTGAAGAGAAATCAATCAGCCCTATCCCACTCTGCCCACTGCTGTACCAAAATCTCCCATTGGCATCCAATAGGAAGTTAAAAACTGTATTTGACGCCAGACTGGACGGCAAAGGCGTATGCAGAAAGTGGGTAAATGTTCCCTTTGACTTATCTGTTACCTGAACGGCTCCATACCCATCCATTCCCAGCCAGATATTTCCCGCCTTATCCTTTCCCAAGCTAATAATCTTATGGTCCGGAAGTCCATTTTGTTGGTTAAATCGTTGGATAGTTTTGGTAGGAAAATGATACTTATACAAACCAGAGCTCCACGAACCTATCCAAAGCACAGGTTCATTATCAATTGTATCGGGTAAAACAGTATTGCAGTCTGCTTTTCCCAGACCAAAGATCTCCCCTACTACGGATAAAGGTTTTATCGAAGATGATGTTGCATCAAAAACATGAATGCCCTTATCATAAGTTGACAAATATATCGTCGACCCTACCACATGTATTCCGCTAACACGCAATCCTTTCAGTGGAATAGCTGACAACCGTTGCTTAAAATCAGACGATAATTGTCCGATTTCCTGCGCCGTAACATACCATAGTTGCCCCTCTATTTTAAAAATTTTTTCAATAGGCTTTTCTGTATCTGGAATATATTCCTGTAGTCGGTTAAATCTGTGAGAATAATAAAATAACCCATTTGCTGTACACAGATAATAACCTTCACGAACCATGTGGATGCTGTGTATAGCTGTCTGGACAGGTTCTTCTGGCGAGATTTCATCCCAGCCGATAATATCCAATGTTTTGGATGGAATATGGTAGCTATAAAGTCCTTCCGTGCGATGTGTAGCTATTAATTGCTGTTGTTCCGCATCATAGGCCATATCATCAATATGATTTTCATAAAGCTCTTGGTTGACTTCCATCCCCAAGATACGTTTATCGACAATCGTTCGGTTTTTCGGGTCAATCCGCACCATGTCGTGATCATAATAGGAAGCATATACTTCATCATTGACAAAGCATAATGCTGAACTTCCATTTTCCCCTGTATTTCCCAAATCATACGAGGTAATTTCCCTATTCTTCGGATTGTAGGAATAAATACCGCCATATCGCGTGCCAATCCAAAGTCTCCCATAACGGTCTTCCCGAATACGGTATATGGTTTCGTGTCTATTTTTATCGCCGAGCTTTATCACCTGCGTTTTATCGCTCTTTGGATCCCAGACCTGTAGATCCGTTTCCTGTCCGCCAAAATAGACCAGTCCCGAAGAAGCTACGTGCACTGCATACAATTCGTGCTTTTGCAGAGCCGTTTGTCCATTGGCAACCTGCACATCATAAGCCTTAACGGCCTGTTCTAATGGCTGTGTCCTGTCAAAGCACAACAGACCTTGATTATACGTGGTTATCCAGATCTTCAAACCATTATTGGACAGGCTTAGTTGTCCCAGATCTGTAGAAAACAGTTGCTCTCCGCTATTGAAATTGATCGAAAAGAAATGTGTGCCATCAAAATAAGCCAGTCCTTTTTTGGTCGTAATCCACAGAAGCCCATCTTTATCTTGTTTGACATCACGGATATTATTACTGGGCAACCCATCTCTCGTAGTAAAATGCAGGTAATTATGGATTTGCTGCTGCGCCGAACATAACGACACACAGGTTATCCAACAAAGTAGAACCCATACCCAATTACCACATCCTGCTCTGCCTATCATCCTATCAATCGCCTAACAATCGCTCCAATAACAAGTTTTTCTTAAGCGCAGAAACCTCAATCTCTGAACCATCTACCAATTCCAACGTACCCCCCTCGCCTTTCTTATAACGGACGATATAATCGAGATTAACAATTACGCTTCGGTTAACCCGCAAAAAATTGCCCGCCTCCAACACTGTTTCAAACTCTTTCAACGTTTTAGAAACAATAATTTTCATGGCATTCTTTAAGTTAAAAACAGAATAGTTGCTCATGGCTTCTACTTTGATAATATCCTCTTTTTTAACGAAGTATATTCCTTCTCCTGTCGGCAGAGCCAATCGATCACTGGTGTTAGGAGCCCGCAGCGGTTCAACGGTATGCCGATTTCTCTTCGCCTCTATCCGTTTATAGAGCTTATTGACCGCACATTCCAATTCCTCAGGATCTACCGGTTTCAGCAAATAATCCAAAGCATCAGCTCGCAATGCATCCAAGGTATACATATTGTAAGCTGTCACAAAGATTACCTCAAAATCAAAATACCCCAATTTTTCGAGGAATTGAAATCCGTTTAAAATCGGCATTTCTACATCCAAAAACAGCACATCGGGTTTCACAGAAGCTATTTCACGTAACGCTTTTTGTGGATCATTATAGACTTTCTCTACGGAGATAAGTGATGAAAAAGGTTTCAACTTATGCTGTAAAAGGGAGCTTCCTTTCACTTCATCATCCAATATAACGGCCTTCATCATAATATCATGCTATACAATTGCTCATATAAAGCTAAATATTCTATTTATAATTTTCATTATAAATGAGCAAGAAGGCTATTTCTGTATGTGAAAGGGGGGAATGAGGGAGGGAACTGTCAGTCTGAGTCCTGCTTTATTTTCCTCTCCCCAACCCTCTCCAAAGGAGAGGGAGCTATATAGCTTGCTACCTATCTAACTGTCAAGGAAACTAATTGGTTTCCCTCTCCTTTGGAGAAAGCCCGTCCCGGCTTTGACGGGAGATTAAAAGGCAGGACTATAACTCGTTTCAAACGAATGACCAGACAGGGCAGACATAGACCTTCAAGATTCTGAAAATCTTGAAGATCTGAATTGTTCGTTACTTCTGAAATTCTGTATCCCCGCATTGCCAAAGCAAAAAGGCATATTCTTTGGCTATTTGGGCAAAATACTCGTCCATGGTGCTGCCGCCGAAGTGCCCGGCGCTATAATCGACATCCAAGAAAACCGGATTTTGCGAACCGTTTTCATTCTGCATTTTTGCGGCAAATTTTGCGGAATTATAACTCGGTACGCGTGGATCGTTAAAGCCTGTTGTAATCAGTTGTGCCGGATATTTTACCCCTTTTTGAATATGTTGGTAAGCATCCATTTCCAGCAATGCCTTAAATTCTTCTTCGATTTCGACTGTACCAAACTCAGGGATGTTGACAGGTCCGCCCGGCGAAAACCCCATTCGCATCATATTTAAAGCGCCCACTTTTGGAATGGCAACTTTATATAAATCGGGGCGTTCGGTAATGGCTCGGCCAATTAAAATTCCTCCGGCACTTGCTCCTGAAATACCAAATTTGTCCGATGAAGTATATTTGTTTTCGATGAGCCATTCTGCACAGGCGTTAAAATCTTTCCAGGTGTTGGGTTTGGTGGTCTTTTTTCCTGCCAGATGCCATTCGTAGCCTTTTTCGCCACCCCCTCTTATATGCGCATAAGCCATGACAACGCCACGATTGAGCAAAGCCAGGTTATTGGCTGCGAAATACGGGGTGTAAGCATTTGCCCCATACGCACCGTAGCCTTCCATAAAAGCGATGTTGCTACCGTCTTTTTTCAATTTGGTCTTGTCGTAAACGATGCTCAACGGCACAAGCGTCCCATCCCAAGACGGTACTTCAACTTCTTCGTAAACAATATTTTCTAAATTAGGATACTTGTATTTTACGTACAAAATTCCGTCAGAAAAGTCCTTGGTCTCTACATCGTAATTGTAATAATTAAACGGCGTCGTCCAACCTCTATTTACCAAAATAACTTCGTTATCTTCTTTTGACCAGCTCCAAGTAGAGATATTCCCTTCTAAAGGAACGTTGATTTCGGAAATTGCACCTGTTTTGTACTCGTACTGATACGTTTTGGTGAGCAATTCATCTTTTGTCTTGTTGAAGAGGAAATAATCTTTGGTTTCTGTAAATGCACTGGGCGAAAGCTGCCATTCATCGTTACCTTCCACAATGGTTGCTGCATTTTTTAAATCAGGATTATCCAACGAAGTTTTGATGATTTTGAATTTCGGGTTTCCTTTCGTGGTCAGGAGGAAAATATCCGTTCCTTTCATAAAACCACCCTGTATCTCATCCTCTTTGGTTGCCAAAGGTTTCCAATCGATGTTTTCTGATTTTAGTTCAGACCTTTTGGCATAGTACAAAGGCGCATTATTATCTACGGTAAATAATCCCAAGAGCATATAAGGCGAACCTCAAAACTCCATAATCACCGGATGAATCTCTGCCGAAATATTCAGTTCGGGATTGTTTTTAGCACTTACCAATACCATATCTTCTTCAACAGGCGTTCCGAGAACGTGCAGCTTGAAAGGGATATTCAAGCGCTGTTCAGGGTCGTGAACATCATAGCCTTTAAGTTAATGATAATGCAGATCTGTGTTGCTCCCTTCGGCAAATCCACCCGTGCTATGCGGAATAACATCGGACAAAAAACTTCCTGTGGCAACATCCAAAATATGAATATCACCGGTTTCAGTTCCCGCTTCGCTCAATACCATTGCGACTTTACTTCCGTCAGCGCTTACACTCGGACTGTAATCGTATGTTTTCCCTTCTACAAAAGCCTGCGGGTCAAAGAGTAAAATTTCTTTGCCATTTTTGCCTTGTCGGTAATACAGTTTTGAAACCTGTTCATCCGGCAGACGTTTCTCGTAGAAATATTTGCCTCCGGCTTTAGCAACAGGCGAATATCTTCCAGATTTCATATTGTCGAACGCTTTCAATTCTTTCATCAAGATGTCCTGACTGGTCCCGCCCATGCGGGAGGCAAGCTCCGCATTGGTATAATCCGCCTGTGCCTTGAACCAAGTTTCCACTTCTGGGTTTTTCAAATCTTCCAACCAACGGTAGGGGTCAGATACTGTGGTTCCGAAATACGTGTCGGATACTTCTACGGTTTTCGAAGCCGGGTAGCGGTATTGGGCAAACGTGATTTGCCCCAAGGTAATCACTGTAAGTAGTACGATTAGTTTTTTCATATCGTTCTGTTTTAAGATTCGTATGGTAACATGACAAGCAACTTGCATATTTCCATAAGACTAATATAGAGACGATTAACTCTATCCACAAACACAAATAGACAAACGATGCTCCTGAAATAAAAAATGGCAGAAAAAACAGCTAACACACGCCCTACGTGCAGGTTATTTGTACTATTTTTTTAACAAAACACACAAAATGTAACAACAACATTGTATTTAACCCTAAAGATCCACACCTCATGCATGAATATAGCTATATCGTCATAGATGATGAAATAGACCTATTAATGATTGATCATATCCCAGGTCAAAAAAATCGGACAACTGTGCCTTTTAGGCTATTTTTGGATATACAAGGGGGGAATGAAGGAGGGAACAGACCAATTGGCCTGTTCCATATTTTTTAGGCGTTATTACCTAACTCAATTATTCGGTCAAATTCTTCGGGTTTCAGTGGCAATACAGAAAGTCGGCCTTGACGAACCAGAGCTATATCCTGCAAAAATTCATCAGCTTTAATCGTCTCCAAAGTAACCGGTGTTTTGAAAGTTTCTACAGGTGCTAAATCCACCGCAACCCATTTCGGATCTTCGGTGGTTGGGTCTTGGTAAAATTCTTTCACAACTTTAGCCACACCAACAACCTCTTTCCCTTCATTGCTATGATAAAACAACACCAAGTCACCTTCTTTCATCGCCTTCAGATTGTTCCTAGCCTGATAATTGCGCACACCGTCCCAAAAGGTTTGTCCATCCTTATTAAACTGCTCCCAGCTATATTTGAATGGTTCTGATTTTACTAAAAAGTAATTCATCGTTTTTTAAAGTTATCAGTAGTAAGTTGTAAGTAGTAAGTCCTGGTCCAATTTCCAGTTTCCAGTCCTCTAATCTCCAGTTTCCAATACCTCCATCTTATCAGCGAAATGCGCACAATAATCACGTAGATCACCAATTACTTTTTCTGCCATCGGATCTCCCCCTGATGCGCGTAGAAACGAATCACCTAAGGTTTGCAAGGTCTCGTAGAAGAAACGCTTCATTTCATCATAAGGCATATCTTTCGTCCACAAATCTATACGTAAGGAGTTCTTATACTGCGCATCCCACAAAGACAGGAACATCGCTTTAGATGGCATCTCTTCCGATGTTTCACCATCAGTAGATGACCAGTCTATGCTTTCCGGGATGTTCTGCTCATCCAATGTTACATTAAGTTTTATTTCTGCTGTTTTCATATTTTTAAAGTTTGTGGCTTAAAGCTTATTGCCTACAGCCTATTGCTCTAAGCTCTATTTATAAATCATCACGCGTATCACGACCATTAATATCCCCGCAATCAACACAAAACCAATCTGCCCCATCCATAGGCGCTTAAAATCTTTCAGCACGATTCGAAACAGCAAATCACATACAATTAGCAGCACGACCATCAATAAGATAGCCCACCAGGTCATTTGCAACTGATCGTTGCCCCATTCAGAAACGCACCAAGCCAAAAAACAGGCCAACACGATATTTAAGGGTGTCAGTTTCATGCTTAGCGTCTTTTTGTTTTTTTCGAGGTCGGTTTCCGCCCCTTATTGTTTTTCTGTGTTGGTTTCGGGGCATACTTTTTCTCGTGAAACGCTCCTTTAAAGTCTGGATTTTCACGGCGCTTTTGAGCATCTATTTCCCGTGCAATCTCTTGCCGCTCTTCAAAACCGGTTTTCTCGACAAACACATCCTCCGGAACTTCCGCTACAGGAATAGATTGGCGAATAAGCTTTTCAATTTTTTTGAGGTAATATTCCTCTGCCGGATTACAGAAAGTAATCGCATCGCCATTATTAAAAGCACGGCCTGTACGACCTATACGGTGTACATAATCCTCCGTAACTATCGGCACATCAAAGTTGAATACATGGCTGACATTAGACACATCCAGTCCTCGTGCTGCTACATCTGTAGCTACTAAAATCCGGATATTTCCCTCTTTAAAAGCATTGATGGAATTGATACGCGTATTCTGTCCTTTATTGGCATGAATAACACGCACATTCTCTTCGCCATACTTACGTTCGAGAAAGCGAAAAACATTGTCTGCTACAGCCCTTGTTTTGCAAAACACGATCAACCTATTGAAGGACTCATCATCTTTCAAGAGGTGCTGCAATAAATTCAATTTTGTTTTCAGATTAGGCACAAAGTATAACGTTTGTGAGACCGTCTTTGCAGGAGTAGCCTGTTCCGTGACTTCCACCACAGTTGGGAATGCCAAAAAATCACCCGAAATCTTCCGAACCAATTCACTCATAGTCGCTGAAAACAATAGATTCTGACGTTTGCGCGGTACAATTTCTAAAATACGGTGTATTTTGGAAATAAAGCCCATATCCATCATTTTGTCCGCCTCATCCATTACTAGGAATTTCAGTGATTTGGTATGGATGTCGCCTTCCAGATAGAGATCCAAAAACCTACCGGGAGTGGCCACGATGATATCACAGCCCGCTGCTAATTGCTCTTTTTGGGTCTTAGGACCTAGACCACCGTATAGAACCACAGTACGCAGATCTAAATAGGTGGAAAACAAACGAATATTCTCTTCAATTTGCATCGCCAATTCTCTCGTCGGGGAAAGAATCAAAGCCCTTGGGTCATTGCCTTGCGCATATTTCAGCTTCATGAGCATTGGCAATACGAAAGCTGCCGTTTTACCCGTTCCCGTCTGCGCTATACCCATTACATCCTGTCCGGCAAGAATAGGTGTTATTGCTTTCTGCTGTATCTCCGTAGGCGTTTCATAACCCGCTTCTGCTATTGCATTCAGTATCTGTTTATTGAACTTGAAATCTTCAAATGATGCCATTGGACAAAGATAGGGAAAAGCATCCACTTCATGTTGGCATGATTTACATATTGATGAATTTGACAATTGGCTTATTTGCAGATATGCAATAAATAAATCAACTTTGCGTATCACTAAATTAAGGTTGAACATGAAAAAAATATGGATTCTCGTACTACTCACTGTAGTCAGTATGAGCACATTTGCCGATGAAGGCATGTGGTTTTTAATGCATTTGAAACGTCTGAACGAGGCGGATATGCAGAAAAAAGGCTTGCAACTGACAGCCGAAGAAATTTACAGCATCAACAATTCTTCATTGAAGGATGCCATTGTACAATTCAATGGGGGATGTACCGCGGAAATCGTTTCCGGACAGGGACTTGTATTCACAAACCACCACTGCGGTTATGGTGCTATTGCGGAATTGTCCACCCCGGAAAACGACCATCTAACAAATGGCTTTTGGGCAAAATCATTTAGCGAAGAGCTAAAGCCAAAATCACTTTACGTACGTTTTTTCGTACGCATGGACGATGTTTCAAAACGCATTTTGAGCTTGGTCAATGATAACATGAGCGAAAAAGAACGTGAGAAAATCATTAATCAGGAGATTGCAAAAATCGAACAAGAGAACAGCGAAGGTGGAAAATACGTTGTTTCCGTCAAATCTTTTTACAACGGCAATGAGTATTATTATTTTGTGTATCAGGATTACAGCGATGTACGCCTGGTAGGCACACCTCCGAACAGCATCGGTAAATTTGGTGGGGACACGGATAACTGGGAATGGCCAAGACATACCGGGGATTTTTCCGTTTTCCGTGTCTATGGTGACAAAGATGGTAACCCTGCACCTTATTCCACAGAAAATACACCTTTAAAACCTAAACACTTTTTGCCTATCAGCATCAAAGGGTTCCAGGAAGGTGATTTCTCCATGATTTTGGGTTATCCCGGTCGTACAAATCGCTGGATGCCTGCCGCAGGTATCGATCAAAATGTACATTATGCTTATCCAGCTTGGGTAGAAGCTTCTAAAGTTGGTATGGATGCCATGAAAAAACACATGGATAAAGACCAAGCAGTAAAATTAAACTATGCATCAAAATACTCTGGTGTAGCAAACTATTGGAAAAATCGTCAGGGAATGATTGATGCGTTGACGAAACACCGTACTGCGGAAACCAAGCGCAAGCAAGAAGCTAAGTTCCAGAAATGGGCAAACAAGAAAGCTAACCGTGCGCAGTACGGCAATGTATTGGCAGACATCAATACTTATTTTCAAACAACAAACGAGAAGGCATTGCACGACAACTACCTTATCGGCATGATTCGTTCATCACAATACGCGGCTCTTCCTTATAGCATCGGGAATGCTTTAAAACAATATACAGGTGCCAACGAGGCTAAACGCCAAGAAATGAAACCAAACTTGGAAAATGCATTCTCATCTACATTTGAGGATATCCATATTCCGTTGGAGATCGATGTTTTGGCCGCTGAGCTGAACCTGTACGCAAGCAAAGCAGGTAACATAGCACCGTACATTCAGCAACTGGCTACGCAGAACAACAATAATTTCCAAAAGCAGATTGAAGAAGCCTTTGCGAAAAGCATTTTCGCCGATAAGGATAAATTAACAGCTTTCTTACAATCGCCAAGTACGGAGAGCATAGAAAACGATCCCTTATACCTTATCTCCAAATCGTTGATGGACAAGTATCGCGAGCAAAGTCCGGAATTGGAGGCTTTGACCGATCAATACCAAGCAGCTTACCGCAAATACATCGCCGGCGTGTTAGCGTCCAACCCGAAAGGAAAATATTATCCGGATGCTAATTCCACTTTGCGTTTGACATACGGCAGTATCCGCGCTTTACCTGCTGACCCACGCAACGATGCCAAAGTCAACAACTACACCACGTTGAAAGGTACAATCGCAAAATATAAGCCTAACGACGAAGAGTTTGATTTGCCTAAACGCTTAATGGAATTGTACGAATCGAAAGACTTCGGACGCTATGCCGACAAAGCGGGTTATATGCCGGTGAATTTCTTAAGCGATCAGGATATTACAGGCGGTAATTCGGGCTCACCTGTACTTAACGGAAACGGCGAATTGATTGGTTTGGCCTTTGACGGTAATATCGAGGCGATGGCTGGCGATGTGATTTTTGACCCTGTTTTACAGCGTACGATCTCAGTCGATATTCGTTATGTACTTTTCATCATCGACAAATTTGCTGGAGCACAAAACATCATCGATGAACTTAAAATTGTAGATTAAAAACGTCAAAATCAAATTTATTTGCTAATAAAGATACAAAAATTGCACTTTCATTCGTTGTTTTTGTATCTTTATAATAACTTAGGACAGTTAATTAATAGAAACTAAAATTATATCATTAAAAATGGAAAACTACAACAAATTAAAAAGCTTAGTAGCCTCTATCGAAGCTGACGCTGACAAATTCTTCAACAACGGTAATTCAGCAGCTGGTACACGTGTACGTAAAGGCCTACAAGAAATCAAAACTTTAGCGCAAGAAATTCGTAACGAAGTAACAGCTAAGAAAAACGACGGCAAATAGTCTTTTGATTTTTTGCATATAATAAAAATAGCCGTTGTGATATCACAACGGCTATTTTTATTTGGTATATCGACGCTTCTTTCTATAATAACATCGCCGCCATCACCAGATTAAACTGTTGATCACTCATCCATCTACCTAATATTTCTTTTAGCTTATCCTGTGTCTCTTTACGCGTCATCGGCGTATCTCTTCTCCCTCCAATATTCGTTTTTAGGGTTGGCTGGCTAAAATCAACTTTCGTAGCATAAATATTGTAATGTTGTTCCGGAACCACCAAGCCCAGAATCATGCCTGGCAAGCCGTGAATAGTTCCCGGACCTGCAGAAGTCGGGATCTGATCGGTATAAAAAGCAACCACATACACCGAATCCAGTGTAACGCCATTGGCTCTTCGGCATTCATAACCTGCAATATTTCTATACTCGTTGGTGATTTTCCACTTTACCTTTAGAAGTGAGTCCTGTACCAGAATTGGCGAACCTCCTATATCAAAGCTGGACTTAGAGATAGATTTTTCCAAATTTTGATAAACAGTCTGCTGATAATCCAACAAGCCTTGTCTTAAGAGGTTATTTATCATGGGTGGATGTGTCTGTTCAACATTTTCCAAGCTCATTTCCTCACCCCGAAAAGCAAGCTTTTTCTTCAGCACAGCTGTTTCACTCACTTTATCTATCATATCTTCAAATATCTTTTTAGAGAAAGCATCATCCTTCAAAGTAGAAATATGGCGCTTTAGTAAATTCTTCACGTGTACCGTCTTATCGTACTCGATACTCCCCTCTACCGGAAAATAAGCATATTGTCCATGGCTCAACTTTGTCGTGATCAACAAAGCAATTATTATATAAATATATCTTTTCATTAGTTACTTCCTCCTTTCATCGTTGTAAAATCCCAGGTCACTTTCAGCATGAAGTAACGGGAAATCGTATTATAAGTGTTCTGGGTGATAACGTTTCCTGATTGAAAGCGTCTGAACCCAACATTTTGGTTGAATATATCGTTCACATAAAAATCGAGTCTCAAGCTTTCATCTTTCAAGAATTTTTTAGACACGCCCGGTTTGAACAGGACGCGTTCAAATTTCTCATCAAATGCTTTTGTCGGAGCTTCATAGTCATAGGAAAGGTCTCCATACACGGATATTTTGAGCGGCAAGTACCAATTATACCAGACATTGGTTCGGTACGTGAAGCCAGAACTATTGAATTCCGGTTGTAAGGAGGTTTTCATATTCCGCCATCCGGGTTGAAAGCTAACACGAAAGTCAATATTCTTGGTGGTATTTTTTCTGATAGAAAGTCCAGCAGAATAATTGAAATTCGTATTCTCATTGAGTTCACCATTAATGAAATTATAATAATTACCGTAGCTTCCATCCACGTCGAAACCACCATCAATCTTATGTTTCTTAATCAACGGGAATCCACCACCTCCCCACAAGCTCAGGTTGTTCGATACATAACCATCCAAATTATCAAAGAAAGATGTTCTTACACCCGTCACTTCATCAATCATCACATTCTGTTGGATCGAGTTTCGAACCTGTCTCAGGTTTGCACTGACATAAGCATATTTCCCCTTCAGCATATTATAGTTATTGAAAAACATACTGAAATTATCATTCCTTGCCGGCGTCAATGCTTCATTTCCCACGATGATATTCAGTGGATCCGTATTTTGGCGCAAAGGTTGAATCTGCGATAAAGATGGTAACGTATTAGAATGATTATAACTGAAATTTAACCTTTTATTCTTGTTAATATTATACGTCACCCGCATAGACGGGTTATACGTCAAGAAGTCACGGCTCAATTCCATATCTTGGTAATTATTCCGCTGGAATAGATTATCGTTCCGCAAATTATTGGTAAAATTAATGTCTACCTTTTCCATCTTATAATTGAAAGAAAGGTTCGCCGCATTGCGAATCGTATTGAAATCAAAATCATTACTGAATTCCGCATCCAACTGGTTGTAATTTCCTGTCCCATCATTATTGTAGGAATTGTTTACCGAATGCGTATTCGCGCGATTAAACTCGTATCCCACAGAAGCATTGAGTTTTTTAGTCAGTGGTTCTGTATACGTTACGGATGAACGTAGATTATTGGACTTACTGGAAATATCTTTATACTGATCGATTAATTGTGTTCTACTGAGATCACCGTTTTCATAAAAATTAGTCGTAGAATGTAGATAAGCGTCACCTTGGTTCTCAGCCACATTACCCGCTACACGCAGCGATAATGAACGTCCAATCTTATTGAACTTTCTCGTCAAATAACCGTCATACGTAAAATTCGAGTTGTCCGCTATCGATTTTTGTGTCCTTTCGTTACTATTCATCAAATTGAAATTCTCGTCTGAAGTTGTTGCATTTGTAAAGTTATCCACCTCCACTTTGCTCTTATCCGCAGATAATTTTAAGGTAAACGTAGTCAATGAATCCACCTTCAAATCGTATTTTGCATTGAATCTATGCTTACGGTTATCAGACTCTTGCAGCGAGTTGTTTGTAGAGTTTATCTGTCCGGCAACTAAGTTATTCTGGGAGATAGTGCTCTCTTCAATGTCATTTTGGATAATTCCATATTTATAACTAGCGTTTAACTTATGCTTATTTTGTTTCCATGCATCCGTCAAACTAATCCCGGTATTAAAAGCCTTTGGACGCCCCTTGCCATCCCAATAATCAAGACCGCTTCCCATGAAAAAGAAACCGCCATCATCGGACATTTCCATCTGCGACATACCAAATTTTTCTGACTCCTGCCAATCCAAGCCTAATGTTCCGTCATTGGCACCAATAGCATAAGCCCCAATCTTTTGCGATCCTCTAAATCGGTTTAATGCCAGTTTCCCCAGATAAAATTCATCCGTACCGCCACCTGCTTCCGCCTTTCCAAACATCCCTTTTTTGGCATCCTCTTTCAACGTTACGTTCAGGGTCTGTATACGCTCGCCGTCATCGACCCCGGTGCGCTCGGCTTCTTCCGATTTTTTCTCATAAAGTTGTACTTTATCCACCATATCCGAACGCAGATTACGTGTGACCAATGTCGGGTCATCACCGAAAAACTCTTCTCCGTCGACCAACACTTTTTCCACTGTTTTTCCCTGCGCAGTAATTTTACCATTTGCATCTACCGTGATTCCCGGCAATACTTTTAACAGGTCCTCTACTTTCGCATTTTTTTCTACCGCAAAACTAGATGCATCATATTCTACCGTGTCGCCTTTGATAACCACAGGAATTTTCCCCGTTACCATCACCTCCTCTAAGAGATTACTCACGCTTGTCAACCCTATCTTGCCTAAACTAACCTCGCCCTGCTCAGTAATTTCACGTACGTAATCCCCAAACTTCGGATAACTAACAACGACGAGATACGACAAAGAATCTGGCTTTACCAAGGAAAACTTCCCGTTTTCATTGGCTCGGGTAAAATCCACTAAAATAGAATCTTTGGCTTGCAGAAGCATAATCGTGGCATTGGTTAGCTTCGTTGTTTGGTCGCTTTCATCAACAACCTCACCCGTGATCTTCGTCTGTCCATGCACAAGCATGAAACTGCTCACAAAGATTAAGGCAAACAGTAGGGTTAGTCTTTTCATTACAAAAATAGATAGTTTTAAATTTTAATAGCTGTACGAAAATATTATAATTATGGTTGAATCTCTCCTCTCACATTCATATTTAACCATTCTTAACATCCTGTGAATTTCTTTACGGGAGGCTGCTTGGAAACACATCTACGAAAATATCATAATACTACGCCCTTTCCAAAGATCAGTCGTACTTTTCCTTCATATTAACAAAGATGTTGCAAAGAGAAGATGCTGAAATCCCTTTCTTTCCATAAATATGTCGCAGAATAGACCAAAAAGTTACAGGCCATTGGATTTATTGTTTAGATTTGTAAAAACTGGTAAATTATGCAGACAATTAAAGAATATGTTCAATCCAACAAGGACAGATTTTTAGAAGAATTATTTGAATTGTTACGTTTCCCTTCGATAAGTGCCGACCCTAAATATAAAGGCGATGTGCTTAAAACAGCTGAATTTGTAGCCCAAAAACTTCGCGATGCGGGAGCTGACAAAGTAGAGGTATGTCCTACAGCAGGAAATCCGATCGTTTATGGTGAAAAAATAATAGACAGCGCGCTTCCTACCGTTTTAGTCTATGGGCATTACGATGTTCAACCAGCTGATCCTTTGGAGTTGTGGGAAACACCTCCTTTCGAACCTACGGTAAGAGATGGTAAAATCTATGCTCGCGGTGCTGCTGATGACAAAGGGCAGTTTTACATGCATGTCAAAGCTTTTGAATACATGATGCAAACCAACACCTTGCATTGCAATGTCAAATTCATGATTGAAGGAGAAGAGGAAGTTGGCTCTGCTAACTTGGGCACTTTTGTAAAAGCCAATACAGATCGGTTGACCTGTGATGTGATTGTCATCTCTGATACGGCCATGATTAGCTTAGAACAGCCTTCAATCGAGACAGGGCTTAGAGGCTTGTCGTATGTAGAAGTCGAAGTAACTGGCCCTAACCGTGACCTTCACTCGGGTATATACGGTGGTGCTGTTGCCAATCCGGCAACCATCTTGTCAAAGTTAATTGCTTCCCTGCATGATGAAAACAACCACATCGCCATTCCGGGATTCTATGACGATGTCATCGAACTATCCTCTGAAGAAAGAGAAGCATTAAACAAAGCACCTTTTGATATTGAAGAATACAAGCAAGATTTGGGTATAGCCGATGTCTGGGGAGAAAAAGACTATACAAGTATCGAGCGCACAGGTATTCGTCCTACATTAGAGGTAAACGGAATCTGGGGTGGATACATCGGTGAAGGTGCAAAAACCGTGCTTCCGTCTAAGGCTTATGCCAAAATATCCATGCGCTTGGTTCCTAACCAAAATTCGGAAAGGATTACCAATTTATTCAAGAAACATTTTGAAAGCATAGCACCAGCTTGTGTCAAAGTCGAAGTAAAACCGCATCATGGTGGTGAGCCTGTAGTTACTCCTACGGATAGCATAGCTTACCAAGCTGCAGAAAAAGCTTTGGAAGAAGCCTTCAACAAAAAGCCTATTCCAACCAGAGGTGGAGGTTCTATCCCTATCGTTGCACTTTTTGAAAAAGAGCTAAATGTAAAAACAGTATTGCTGGGCTTTGGTCTGGATAGCGACAATCTGCATTCGCCAAACGAAAAGTATGGTATTGAAAACTACCTGAAAGGTATTGAAACAATTCCTTCGTTTTTCAAATACTATGCAGAACTAAATAAATAGAATGGGCATTTATGAGGATGTCTGGGAAAGCATCTGCTAAACTAAAAACGCGTTCCCGAAAGTATTCGGGACGAGAAGTGGTAGCGACAAAGCCTGCCTACCGCAGGCAGGCAATCTGCGTTTTACTATCGTCAGATTGCTTCGTACCTCGTAATGACGACGATAGTTATAGTTAGTCCTCCAGACATCCTCTACAAGTTTTATTACACCCCAGTATGAACAAAGCTTTAAGGAGACTACATCTAATTGCCTATTTTACTGCTATACTTTTTTATTTCCTATTGGGTTATCCCTTCCTGCTTTTTTATGCCCGCAACCCAACAAAGTATTACAATCAGCTTGTAAAGATGCGCAGATGGATTAGCTTAGCTGGTTTTTACACAGTAGGGTTTCGTATAAAGATTGAATACGAGCAAGCTATTGACTGGAACCGCAACTATATCATCTGCCCTAACCACACTTCTATCCTCGATATTACCGTCATCAATAACCTCTGTCCTTCCTCATTTTCTTTTATGGGAAAGATAGAATTATTGAAAAATCCGGTTACCAGAATATTTTTCAAGACGATAGACATTGGTGTTAAACGAGACAGTAAAGTATCATCCTTCAAGGCTTATAAAAATGGTTCTGCACTTGTACAACAGGGCAAGTCATTGGTCATCTTCCCCGAGGGAAAAATTGACGATCAATACCCCCCGACATTGCACCGTTTCAAGTCTGGTGCGTTTCGCATCGCAACCGAAAATAATATTGCATTGCTTCCCGTAGTCATCCAAGACGCTTGGAAAGTCTTATGGGATGATGGTCTAAAATCAGGATCAAAACCTGGTACTATCCACGTAAAAGTACTTGCCCCCATCCAAACCAATGGATTGGATACAGCAGCGATTGATTTTCTGGAAACCGACGTGTACAATAAGATGAAAGATGCTTGGGATATCTATAATAAATCGTAACTTAACCCCTGTTAGCAACATAATACATGGAGGATAACTACTTAATTCAGATAAACGATATCGGACGAAGATATGTCATAGGCGCAGAGGAAATCCATGCGTTAAAATCGGTCACCTTGAACATAAAAAAAGGCGAATTTGTGGCATTGATGGGGCCTTCCGGCTCAGGAAAATCAACCTTGATGAATATCTTGGGCTGTTTGGATACACCTTCCAAAGGCGAATATATTCTGAATGGGATAAATGTATCGGATATGAGCGAGGATGAGCTAGCAGAAGTGAGGAACAAGGAAATAGGTTTCGTATTCCAGACATTCAACCTCTTGCCAAAAAGTACGGCGATGGAAAATGTTGCTCTGCCGCTTATCTATGCAGGGTTAAGCAAAAAAGCTCGAGAGGAACGTGCATTGCAAGCGCTTGAAAATGTTGGATTGGGAAACCGTGTCGACCATAAGCCTAACGAATTATCGGGCGGTCAAAGACAGCGTGTAGCCGTAGCCCGAGCACTTATCAATACCCCTTCCATTATCCTAGCCGATGAGCCAACAGGTAACTTAGACACCAAAACTTCTATCGAAATAATGGGACTTATGGAGGATATCCATGCACGGGGTAATACGATTATTTTGGTGACACACGAAGAGGATATTGCGCAACATGCACACCGTATTGTTCGTATGCGGGATGGCCTTATTGAAGACGATTATCCAAATCCCGATGTCAAATCCGTACTCCCCCGGTTGAATGCCCTGCGGGAGAAAGGAACAGATTTTGAGAATATATAAATTTTAAACAACTATTTTTCAGTAAATTATATACTTAACATTCTTTTGACTTGCTTTAGTGAATAATAATGTTATTTTTGCGGAAAATGGCAACTATAAATTATTAGATATGTATTGGACACTTGAATTAGCATCACACTTAGAAGATGCGCCATGGCCAGCAACTAAAGACGAGTTAATTGACTATGCTATTCGTTCAGGAGCTCCTGTGGAAGTCATCGAAAACTTACAAGCTTTGGAAGATGATGGCGAGCCGTATGAAAACATTGAAGAAATCTGGCCTGACTATCCGACCAAAGACGACTTCTTTTTCAACGAAGATGAGTATTAAAACATAAAAAAGCCACCTTGAGGTGGCTTTTTTAGTAAATTAATCTTTTTAAGATGTCTTTCGTCTAATCCCTACAATGAGAACGATAATTACTATTCTGGTCATGGTATTGACCAACGCGCTATATGCACAGGATACACCCTCTGCTACAAACACCTCACACTTAGATATCATCCATAACTTCATAAACGATATTGCCAACAGTGAATCAAGGTCTGATGTCATCCTCAATAAACATGTCTGGCTTAGCGACTCGCTTGACAACGATATGTACGACTACCTTGAGGCAAGTATTGAGGAAATCAAGCTCAATCTCAGCACAAAAAATATAGATGAAATCCAGTACATTTCCTTTCAACAACTCCCGCGCAAAGAGACTCGGGACATCGACCCGGAAGGGAAACCGACGGAAAACATGTATTTCTTAAAGTACAAAGGCAGACAAATGTTGGCTATCTATATCGTAGACAACAGAATAGCGTCTTTTACCTTAGTTTCTAAAGGAAATCGAGTTGCGCATTTTGTCACGTATTAGATTCAGCAATAGGCTGTAAGCTTTATGCTATAAGCCTTCTATGATTACTTAACACAATCACGAGCGCGACAGCAAACACTGCTGGTGCACGCGTGCCGCGTGTACCTCGAATATCAAGCGACATCTGTTAACTTAATACAATGGCGTTGACCGATGACCTCGGAAGTGTTTTTTCTCAACACCAAACACTCTACCTCTGTAAAAAGAAAACTTAAAAACTAGATATTAAACAGAAGTCTTTATTTTTTCATAATTTTTCTTGGAATTAATTAATAAATATATGACATTTGTTTTTAGATAATGTTAAAAATGAAATTCAGCAATGTAAATACAGCGTGGTGGTGGCACAACATCTAATGTTGTGGCGAAAACCTATTGCTTGAATTATTTACATCAAAAGATAGTGGGCTTGCCTTGAAAAGGCAGGCCTTTTTTATTCCTCCGCCATCGCGAAGCAAAAGATTGGGGAGAGAACTTTAACCATAGCTGTACAGATAATGCCTAAAGCATACTGCATACAGCTTACAGCAACAGACAATGAAAGAAATACTAACACATCTATTCGAGTACAAGACATTTACGAAAGCGGAAGCTTACGAGATCCTGACCAATATTGCGACAGGAAAGTATGACTCCCATCAGATTGCGGCTTTTATGACCACTTACGGCATGCGTAGCATCCGTGTGGAAGAGTTGAGTGGTTTCCGCAATGCGATGTATGATCTATGTGTTAAGGTCGAGTTTCCGGGTTATGACCTGATAGACCTCTGTGGTACAGGAGGCGATGGCAAAAATACCTTTAACATCTCCACTTTGGCCTCCTTTGTGGTCGCAGGCGCAGGTTATCATGTCGCCAAACACGGCAATGTAGGTGTTTCTTCAGGATGCGGCTCGTCCAATGTCATGGAATATTTAGGCTACACCTTTACCAACGACAAGGAAGAACTCCAGCGTCAGCTTGACGAAGCAAATATCTGTTTTCTGCACGCACCGCTCTTCCATCCGGCGATGAAAACTGTTGCGCCTATACGCCGAGCTTTAGGTGTAAAAACTTTCTTCAATATGTTAGGGCCCTTGACCAACCCTACGAACCCGAAATTTCAGTCTGTAGGCGTATTCAGTTTGGAACTGGCAAGGCTTTATAATTACCTTTATCAGCACACTGAAAAGCAATACAGCATTATCCATGCTTTAGATGGCTATGACGAGATCTCCTTAACAGGTGATTTTAAAGTCATCAATAACCAAGGTGAAAATTACTATACGGTGGAAGGACTTGGTTTCGAGAAAGTGCAGATGGAAGAGCTCTCCGGAGGTGATAATGTGCAGGACGCAGCTATTATCTTCCGACAAATACTGGACGGCAAGGGTACAGATGTGCAAAACAATGTCGTATTGACCAATGCAGCCTTCGGTATCAAGACCTTTCACCCGG